>Ga0335075_10000044_pt1 | contig 263992 bp, 228 predicted proteins | sample Lox_Sample_24_FD_206723 | JGI IMG/M metagenome (GOLD analysis project Ga0335075, IMG submission 206723) | Soil microbial communities from Loxahatchee National Wildlife Refuge, Florida, United States - Lox_Sample_2.4 | ecosystem: Environmental > Terrestrial > Soil > Wetlands | place: USA...
GGGAGGGAGTCAATTGCGGCGCCATTTTTTGCTCCTCCCCCTGCTTGCAGGGGGAGGTTGGGAGGGGGTGGCGCTCTTGCTTCGCATGACGGGCTTCACCCCACCCCAGCGCTCCCCTGCTGCATGCAGGGGAGGGGGATCAGGTGTTCGTAAAATAAGTGCGGCCGGCTCTGATCGTCTGCAACAGCTGCGCACCCGCCTCGGCAAGGCAGCCGTCGTTATGGATCACCACGCTGCCGCTGGGAACGGGATAGGCACTCAAACGCGCGATGCGCGCGGCGATCTCTTGCTGCGATTCGCGCCCGCGCGCGGCAAGACGCTCGGCAATCGCCTGCGCACTGGCGGTGATCCATACCGGACGCAGATTGGGAAACCGCTCGCAGGCCAGCGCAAAGGCCCCGCGCGAACCGTTCACCAGCACGTCGGCACCTCGCGCCAGCCAATGCGCCACTTCGCTGCCGATGGCGTAATGGAGGCCATGCGCTTGCCAGGTCAGCGCGAACAGGCCGCGCTGTTCGCGCGAACGGAATTCTTCTTCGCTCAGGGCTACATGGTTTTCGCCGCCTGCATGCGCGGCACGCGTGATGTAGCGATGCGCGCACAGCACGCCGTGCGCCACGCCGTGCTCGCGCACCCATGCCAGCACGCTGTCCTTGCCCACGCCGGACGGGCCCATCACGTAGTACAGGCTGCCTTCGCTCATGAGCCGTTCCTTGCGCCGAGCGGTATGCGTTCGATCTCTTCGAACAACTCACCGGCTGCGGCTTCGCGGCAGATCGTGAGTGCATCTATGTGCGCGGGTGCCAGCGTCGCCAGACCCGGTGCGAGCCAATCGCGCACGGCCTTTTCCTCCACGTCGCTGACCGGTGCGCACAGCGTCATATGGAAGCGATAGCGATCGAGCACGTACGGATAGCCGTAGTCGCGAAACAACGCCATTTCAGTTTCGTCCAGCTGCGGCGCGCGCCGCTGCCAGGCTTCTTCGGTGCCCGGCGCGCGCAGGGCATTCAAATGCAGTACGCAGTGTTCGGCCAGCTGCTTGACGCCGCGCTCATCGACCGATGGCCGCAACGCCAGGAATGCGCCAAGTCGATCCAGTTGCAAGGGCAGCTCGATCGCGCCTGCCTGGCGCGCGATATCGACGGCGATGCGGCGCAGATCTTCATAGGTCGCCGAACCGGCCAGCGCGAACGGTGCGCACAGCGTGGCATGCCAGCCGTAGCGGCGCACGTTGGCCGTCAACGCACCAAAGCGCTCCGCGGCGATGCCGGGCACGCTTTCGATGGACAGCCATGTTCGCCCGAAAGCGTCCAGCCCGCTGCCCGCAGCAGGGCAGAAATAAACGGCATAACGCATCAATGATCCGCCATCAGCACAAGTTGCACCCAATCGCCGGAGAAGCGCGTGATGCCGTATTGCACCGGCACGCCACGCGTGTCGGCGTTGATCGACTGTACGTAAAGCAGCGGACGGTTGGCCGGCTGCTTCATCAGGCGCGCGGTGTTGGCATCGGGCAACCGCGCGGAAACGCGCGTGTGCTTGCGCTCGTAGTCGGCGACGCCGAATTCGGCCAGCGTGCGCGTGACCGAGCGCAGCCGGCGGTAGACCGCGGGCAGTCCGTTGAAACGGGTGGCGGGAAAATAGGCCGTGCTGTAGTCCACGATGTGGCCGTCGGCGCGATCGAGCGTTTCGATGCGGTAGACCGGTTCGTGGCGGTCCAGGCCCAGCGCCTGCGCCACCTGCGGCGGCGCCGCCTCGCGCGCTTCTTCCAGGAATTCCATGTCCGCTTCCACATTGAGGTTGCGCATGTTCTGCGTGAAGCGCGTGCGGCGGCTGATGACGTAATCCATCGTCTGCTCTTGCACGAAGGTGCCGCGGCCTTGTTCGGTGCGCACCAGGTTGCGTTCTTCCAGCGCGGCGATGGCGCGGCGCACGGTGTGGCGGTTGACGTTGAAGCGCGCGGCCAGCTCCTGCGCCGATGGCAGCTGCTCGCCCTGGCGCAGCCGGCCCTTGAGTATGTCCTGCGCCAGGATGCCGCTGATCTGGCTCCACAGCGCCACGCCCCGTCCGCGTTCGATTTCGCTCATACCACGTCCTCAACCTGTCTATTCGCCGTCATGGCAGCGGCACGCGGGCCTGCTGCAATGGTTCGCAAGTGGCGCCATCTTGGCGCCCCAACTTGTCTAGATAACTAGACATTTGTGACAAACCTAGGAACACCCTATGGACACCTCCCCCTACCTGGCGCGCTCGCAGTGGATGTCGCTGCTGGCGCAGGCCGACCCGGCCGAGCTGGCGCTGGCGATGGACGCTTTCGCGCCGCCGCCGGACATGTCCTGGCTGCGTCCGGCGCAGACCGGCCTGTACATGCTGCGCGGGCGGGTCGGTGGCACCGGTCCGCAGTTCAATTTCGGCGAGATCACGGTGACCCGCTGCAGCGTGCAGGCCGGCGGGCACATCGGCCACGCCTGGGTGCGTGGCGGCAACACGCGTCACGCGGAACTTGCCGCGCTGGCCGATGCGCTGCTGCAGGATGCCGGGCAGCACGAGGGGCTGTGTTTGCGGGTGATCGAACCGCTGCGCCGCTCGCTGGATCGCCGCCGCGACCAGGCCAGCCGCGAGGCCGCGGCCAGCAAGGTGGAGTTTTTCACTGTGGTACGGGGTGAATGATGCTGGGCGCCTTTGCCGATCCGGTCTTCGACAGCCAGCGCACGTTCCGCCAGTTGCTGCAGGCGATGGCGCGCCCTGCCGTGCCGCGCACGCTGCCGGTGCTGCCACCCTCGGTGGCGTCGATCGCGCCGGCGGCGATGGCGATCGTGCTGACGCTGTGCGATGCCACGACCGGCGTGTGGCTGCAGGAGCCGCACGAGGAGGCCGTGGGCCACATTCGCTTCCATGCCGGGCTGAAGCTGGTGGACCCGCCAGAGCAGGCCGATTTCGCCGTGATTTCCAATCCGCTGTCGATGCCGCCGCTGCACACGTTTGCGTTGGGCGATCCGCGTTATCCGGACCGTTCGGCGAGCCTGATCATCCAGGCGACCGCCATTGACGCCTTTCCCTGCGCGCAGGGGGAGGCTGGGCGCGAGCGGCCTGCGCCTGGCCCGATGCAGGACGGTGCGGCCCCGCCTCAACCTTCCGCCGCACGCAAGAGACCGATCACGTTCGCCGGCCCCGGCATCGGCGACACCGCCACCGTCGCCATCGACGGCTTGCCCGCCGATTTCTGGACGCAGCGCGCCGCACTCGCCGCGCAGCTTCCGCTTGGCATCGACCTGTTTTTTGTCGCCGGGCACCAGGTGCTTGCCCTGCCCCGCACCACGCGCCTGCTGGAGGGCTGAATGTACGTAGCCGTAAAAGGTGGCGAGCAGGCGATCGCGCGATCGCTGGAATTGCTGGCCCAGGCGCGCCGCGGCGACACCGCCGTGCCGGAACTGGAACTGGCGCAGATCCGCCAGCAGCTGCGCCTGGGCGTGGCGCGCGTGATGCAGGAGGGTTCGCTGTACGACGAAGACCTCGCCGCGCTGGCGATCCGGCAGGCGGCCGGCGACATGCTGGAGGCGATCTTCCTGCTGCGCGCCTATCGCACCACCCTGCCGCGTTTCGGCTACACGTTGCCGCTGCAAACCAGCGCGATGCGCGTGCGCCGCCGCGTGTCGGGCACCTTCAAGGACGTTCCCGGCGGCCAGGTGCTGGGCCCCACCTACGATTACACGCAACGCCTGCTGGAATTTGATGCCGCGCCCGCCGCCAGCGTGACGCCCGCCGACGCGCCGCTGCCTGCGGACATGCCGCGCGTGCTGGATCTGCTCGATGCCCAGGCGTTGATCGAACGCATCGACGCCGGCAACGATCCCGAACCGGTCGACCTTACGCGCGAGCCGCTGACATTTCCCGCCGACCGTGCCACGCGCTTGCAGAACCTGTCGCGCGGCGACGAAGGTTTCCTGCTGGGCATGGCCTATTCCACCCAGCGCGGTTATGCGGAAAGCCATCCGTTTGCCGGCGAAATCCGCATGGGCGAAGTGGATGTATGCATCTGTCCGGAAGAACTGGGTTTCGCCATCGAAATCGGTTCGATCGTGCTCACCGAATGCCAGATGATCAACCAGTTCCGCGGCGGCAACGGTGTACCGCCGCAATTTACGCGCGGCTATGGCTTGGCCATGGGCGAAGGCGAGCGCAAGGCGATGGCCGTGGCGCTGGTCGATCGCGCGCTGCGTTGCGAGGAGCTGGCCGAACCGAACGTTGCGCCCGCGCAGAACCAGGAGTTTGTGCTGTCGCATTCGGACAACGTGGAGGCATCGGGCTTCGTGCAGCATCTGAAGCTGCCGCATTACGTGGATTTTCAGGCCGAGCTGTCGCTGCTGCGCACGCTCGCCGCGCAGCATGCGGCCACGCCTCCCCCTGCGCGGCAGGACGAGGTCGGGAGGAGGTGCCATGGCTCCGCCGCCGCCCCATCGCAGGCGTGTTCAACCCCTCCCCAACCCTCCCCTGCGAAACAGGAGAGGGAGTCGACGCAGGTGCAGTAAGCATGGCCTACAACTTCGCCTTTCTCGATGAAGACACCAAGCGCATGCTGCGCCGCGCGCTGCTCAAGGCCGTGGCGATTCCCGGCTACCAGGTACCGTTCGGCAGCCGCGAAATGCCGCTGCCGTATGGCTGGGGCACCGGCGGTATCCAGGTCACCGCTGCCTTGCTTGGACCTGACGACGTGTTGAAGGTGATCGACCAGGGCGCCGACGACACCACTAATGCGGTGAACATCCGCCGCTTTTTCAGCCGCGTCGCGGGTGTGGCCACCACCGAGCACACCGCCGATGCCACGCTGATCCAGACCCGCCACCGCATTCCTGAAACATCGCTGCGCGAAGATCAGATCCTTGTGTTCCAGGTACCCGAACCCGAGCCGCTGCGCACGCTGGAACCTCGCGAAGCCGAAACGCGCACCCTGCATGCGCTGGCCGACTACGGACTGATGCACGTGAAGTTGTACGAGGACATTGCCCAATACGGACATATCGCCACCAGCTACGACTATCCCGTACTGGTGGACGGGCGCTTTCTGACCTCGCCCTCGCCGATTCCGAAATTCGACAACCCCAAGCTCGACCGTTCGCCCGCACTGATGCTGTTCGGCGCCGGACGCGAGAAGCGCCTGTACGCGATCCCGCCCTATACGCGGGTGGAAAGCCTGGCGTTCGACGATCATCCGTTCGAGATCCAGCGCTGGGAACAGCAGTGCGAACTGTGCGGTTCGGGCGACAGCTATCTGGATGAAGTGGTGGTGGACGATCGCGGCACGCGCATGTTCGTGTGCTCGGACACCGATTTCTGCAGCGGCCGCCGCATGGAGGCGCAGGCATGAGCGCGCTGCTGCAGGTACGCGGCGTGAGCCGCTTGTACGGTTCGCGCATCGGCTGCGAAGACGTGAGCTTCGATCTGCATCCGGGCGAGCTGCTGTGCATCGTGGGCGAATCGGGCTCGGGCAAATCGACCCTGCTCAACACGGTGGCCGCCCAGCTGGCGCCCTCGTCCGGCTCGGTGCAATACCGCCAGCGCCATGGCGGCTGGCTCGACGTGGGCGGCTTGAGCGAAGCCGACCGCCGCCGCCTGGCGCGCGAGGAGTGGGGTTTCGTCACGCAGAATCCGCGCGACGGCCTGCGCCTGAATGTGAGCGCCGGCGCCAACGTTGCCGAACGCCTGATGGCCCTGGGACAGCGCAACTACCGCCAGCTGCGCGACATCGCGCGCGGCTGGCTGGAGCGGGTGGAGATCGATCCCACGCGCATCGACGACGCGCCCACCAGCTTCTCCGGCGGCATGCAGCAACGCTTGCAGATCGCACGCACGCTGGTGACGCAACCACGGCTGGTGTTCATGGACGAGCCCACCGCGGGCCTGGACGTCTCGGTGCAGGCACGCATCCTGGACCTTCTGCGTCGGCTGGTGAACGAACTGGGCCTGGCCGCCGTGATGGTGACGCACGATCTGGCGGTGGCGCGCCTGCTGGCCGCCCGCACCATGGTGATGCAGGGCGGGCGGGTGGTCGAAACCGGGCTCACGGATCAAATACTGGACGACCCGCAACATCCGTACACGCAATTGCTCGTTTCCTCGGTGCTGACGACATGACCGCCGCCTTGATGCTCGAACTGCGCGACCTTAGCAAGTCGTTCCAACTGCACCACCTACACGATGCGCGCCTGAACGTGCTGCGCGGGCTGGACCTGCGCCTGCATGCGGGCGAGTGCGTGGCGCTGTCCGGCCCCTCGGGCGCCGGCAAAAGCACCTTGCTGCGCGTGATCTACGCCAACTACCGCCCTACCCTGGGCGCGGTGCACGTGCGCCACGGCGAGCGCTGGCTGGATCTGGCCAAGGCCACGCCGCACGAAGTGCTGGACGTGCGCCGCCACACCCTGGGCTACGTCAGCCAGTTCCTGCGCGTGATTCCGCGCGTGCCGGCGCTGGACATCGTGGCCGAGCCGCTGCTGCAGGCCGGCATGGACGAGCAGCAGGCACGCCAGCGTGCCGGCGACCTGCTGCGCCGCCTGAACGTGCCCGAGCGATTGTGGCCGTTGCCGCCGGGCACCTTTTCAGGCGGCGAACAGCAACGCGTGAATATCGCGCGCGGATTGATCGCGCGCCGTCCCGTGCTGCTGCTGGACGAGCCCACCGCCTCGCTGGATGCGCAAAACCGCAACATCGTCGCGCAGCTGCTGGCCGAAGCGCGCGCGGCGGGCTCGGCGGTATTGGGCATCTTTCACGACGAAGACATGCGCGACCGCGTGGCCACGCGCCTGTTTCCGATGCAAACGCTAGAAGCGGCCTGATTCTTCGTTGCTACACGTTTCTTATTCGAACCATTTTTCTTCGAGACGCTTATGAACGACCTGGCTTTGACCAACGCTCGCATCGTGCTTGACGATGGCGTGGTGCACGGCACCCTCATCGCCCGCAACGGCCTGATCCGGCTGGTCGATGAAGGACCGACGCAGGCGCCCCATGCGATTGACTGCGAAGGCGACTACGTCGTTCCCGGCCTGATCGAACTGCACACCGACAATCTCGAAAAGCACCTGATGCCGCGCGCGGGCGTGATCTGGCCGTCCATTCCGGCAGTGCTCACGCACGATGCGCAAGTGGTCGCGGCCGGCATCACCACCGTGTTCGACGCCCTGTCGGTGGGCGACGTGGAGGAGGAAAGCGTGCGCATCGACACCTTGCGCAGCACCTACGACGCGATTCTGCAAGGCCAGGCCACCGGCGCCCTGCGCGCCGATCACTGGATCCACCTGCGCTGCGAACTGGCCTATCCGCGTTTGCTCCAAGCGCTGGAGCCGCTGATGGATCACGGCTGCGTGCGGCTGGTTTCGCTGATGGACCACACGCCCGGCCAGCGTCAGTACCGCGACCTGGCGCAGTACCGCAAGTACTACAGCAAAAACCACATGACCTGGACCGAAGAAGAATTCGCCGCGGTCGTGCAGCGTCGTACCGAACAGCAGGCGCATTACAGCGCCCGCCATGAAAGCGCGGTGCTGACCATGCTCCACGGCCGCGACGTGGTGCTGGCCAGCCATGACGACACCGATGCGCAACAAGTGGAGCACGCCCGGCGCATCGGCGTGACCATCTGCGAATTTCCCACCACCCAGGAAGCGGCCGACGCCGCGCATGCGCACGGGCTGACCACCATCATGGGCGCGCCCAACGTGGTACGCGGCGGTTCGCATTCGGGCAACGTCGCGGCGCTGGAACTGGCGCGCACCGACCGTCTGGACATGTTGTCCTCCGACTACGTGCCCGCCAGCCTGCTGCACGGCGCGTTCCTGCTGCACACGCAGGCCGGCTGGTCGATGCCCAAGGCGATGGCGACGGTAAGCCGCAATCCGGCCAAGGCGCTGGGCTTCAACGATCGCGGTTCGCTCAAGCCCGGCATGCGCGCGGACGTGGTGCGCATGCGTGCCGTCGATGGCTTGCCGATCGTGCGCAATGTGTGGGTGAACGGGCAGCGCGCATTCTGATGTCACCCCCTGCGCACCTACCCCTCCCCTACGTGCAGCAGGGAAGGGCTGGGGTGGGGTGAAGCCCGCAGCGCAAAGCACGAACGTCACGCCCTCCCATCTTTCCCCTGCACGCAGGAGGAGGGATGAAAGCGCGCGCATCAACGTTCCATCTCATTTCACCCCGCGCACACCTACCCCCTCCCCTACGTGCAGTAGGGGAGGGCTGGGGTGGGGTGAAGCCCGCAGTGCAAAGCACGAACATCACGCCCTCCCATCTTTCCCCTGCACGCAGGAGGAGGGATGAAAGCGCGCGCATCAACGTTCCATCTGATTTCACCCCCGCGCACACCTACCCCCTCCCCTACGTGCAGTAGGGGAGGGCTGGGGTGGGGTGAAGCCCGCAATGCAAAGCGCGAACGTCACCCCCGCCTTTCCCCTGCAAGCAGGGAAGGGTGAAAGCATGCGCATCGAAGTTCCAATCGTTTCATTTGCTCATCGTGCAATTGCGCGAGGCGTGGGCAACTTCTTCGCGCCATGAACGCCTTTGCGATACGGGTCATCGCGCATCGCAATTTCGTACGCGCAAAAACGCATGTCACCGTTCATACGTCCAAACGACATCGCACTGCCATCCGCTTTGCGTGACATGTGCGGCTAGACATCCGACGAACTTGGCTAGACCACGTCATAAGCATTTCATCGCTTATCTCTAGCCTTTCAACCCTTGCAGTATCAGGCCTTTTTGCCGGGGCCATCCGGCTAATACACCCTTGGGGGATACCACCTTGAAGATCAATCCAATCACCTGCGCGGTGTTGGCCGCGCTCGCGGTGAGTCGCGTGTCTTACGCCGATGGCACGACCACGCCTGCACCCGCCCAGCCCAGCCAGCCCGCCACCCAGACGTCGCAACCGGCGCAAGGCGGCCCCTCGGCCAATGCACCCGACTCGAACAAGGCCGCCACCCTTGGCATGGTCACCGTGACCGCGCAGCACACGGTGCAGGATATCGAGGTCGTGCCGATCACGATCCAGGCGTTCACCGGCACCACGCTGCAGCAGTTGAACGTGGACAACTTCCAGGACGTCATCAAGTACCTGCCCAACGTGACCTTCGCCACCAACGGTCCGGGCCAGGGCAACATCTACATGCGCGGCCTGAGCACGGGCTTCCTGGGCAACCAGTCCAGCGCATCGATCGCGCCGTTCCCGAACGTGGCGGTGTACCTGGACGATCAGTCGATGCAATTCCCCGCGCGCAACCTCGACATCTACATGGTCGACATGGAGCGCCTGGAAGTGCTGGAAGGTCCGCAGGGCACGCTGTTCGGCGGCGGTGCGGAAGCGGGCGCGGTGCGCTACATCACCAACAAGCCCAATCTCAACACTGTCAGCGGCAGCGCCCAGGCCGGCATCGGCTTCACCTCCGGCGGCGCGCCGAACAATTCGGCCAATGCGGTGCTGAACCTGCCGATCATCCCCGGCACGCTGGCCGTGCGCGGCGTGATCTATCACGATCATGAAGGCGGCTACATCGACAACGTGCCGAGCACCTTCACCCGCCAGCCCACCGACGGCGGCGGCGCGGCGGCGCCCTACATCGCCGCCGGCGGCACCTCGGTGGCCAACAACTATGCCGTTGCGCAGAACAACTGGAACCCGGTCGATTACAGCGGCGCGCGCCTGTCGGCGCTGTGGAAGATCAGCGACGACTGGAACTTCCTGATCGCCCAAAGCTACGGCACGCTCGATGCCGATGGCCAATCCTCCGCCTATCCGTACAGCTCGGACGGCCAGAAGCTCGGCACCGACCAGATCAGTGCCTTTGTGCCGGGCTGGAACGACGACCGCTACACCAATACCGCCTGGACCTTGAACGGCGAGATCGGCGATCTCTCGCTGGTCTACACCGGCGGCTACACCAACCGCCACATCAGCGAGCAGCAGGACTACACCAACTACTCGCGCAGTGCGGGCGGCTTGTACTACAGCTGCACCGGCACCTCGGCGGGCCTGTCCAGCCAGGGCAAGCCGATTTGCTATTCGCCGATCGGCTACTGGAACGACCACGTCAACAGCACCCATCAGAGCCACGAGCTGCGCCTGATGACGCCGGACGACTACCGCCTGCGCGCCATCGGCGGCGTGTATTACGAAGATTTCAATATCGACGACCACATGGACTTCAACTACAAGACGATCCCGTCTTGTACGCCGACCAACCTCGCCGCGGCGCTGGCGGGCGGCTATCCGTGCGTGGCCGACGCCGAATCCTCGCCCGGCGTGGTGATGCCCGACAACACGGCCTTCGGCGAAGTCGAGCAGCGCGGCTACAAGCAGGAAGCGGCGTTCGGTTCGGTGTCCTACGACATCATTCCCGACGTGCTGACCGCCACCGCCGGTACGCGCTACTACCACTACTCCGAATGGCAGACCGGCACGGAGTTCTACACCACCGCCGCGCAGGTGAACGTGCCCAACGGCACCTATGTCGGCAACGATACGGCGATGGATTACCACCAGTCGTATCACGGCTTCAAGAGCCGCGCCAACCTGCAGTGGCAGATCAATCCGGACATGATGGTGTACTACACCTTCTCGCAGGGCTTCCGTCCGGGCGGCTTCAACCGCACCACCTCGGGCGTGGCCAAGCTGGACGGCCAGGCGCAATACCAGAAGCCGATCAGCTACGCGCCCGACACGCTCACCAACAACGAAATCGGTTTCAAGGGCACCTTCCTGGACGACCGCGTGCTGTTCAACGCATCGCTGTACGACATGCGTTGGGACAACGTGCAGATGCAGTTCTTCAACCCGCTGGTGCTGGGCAACACCACCTTCGCGGTCAACGGTCCGAACTTTAAGGTGCAAGGTCTGGAGCTGCAGTTCCAGGCGCGGCTGACCGACAACTTGTCGCTGATCGGCTCGGGCTCGCTCAACCACGCGCGGCAGACCAACTCGCCCTGCCTGGTCGACAACATTCCCGGTTCGGCCGCCTATAACGAATGCATCGTCGAAACCGGCGCGGCGGGCGCGACGACGTCCTTCACCAATCCGTTCGGCGAAGTGGGCAGCACGCCGGCCTTCTCGCCGCGCTCGCAGGCCAATATGCGCCTTCGCTACGACTGGACGCTGATGGGCAACTACAAGGCGTTCTGGCAGATCGGCGCCAGTTTCACCGGCTCGATGTACAACCAGCCGGCAACCTATCCCAGCGGCGCGGGCGTCACCGACGTCACCACGGTGGAACTGCGCTACCTGCAGGCGGCCTACACCACCTACGACGCGTCCTTGGGCATCAGCAAGGACAACTGGGACGTATCGCTGTACGGCACCAACCTGGGCAACAGCCACGCCAGCACCTTCACCTCCTCGGCGCAGTTCATCGAGCAGGAAGTGCCGATCCGCCCGCGCGTGGTCGGCCTGAAGGTGGGCTTCAAGTTCTGACCTGCTAACTCCGCAAGCAGGAAAGTAGAATAGGGTGGGCGCAAGCCCACCCTCTTTTTAAGTCGATCACCAAGCATGAACGCCACGGCCGCCGATACGCCTGAAACGTCACTGGAACATCAGCTGCAACGCGTACGCGCGCTGCAGGCTGAAGGCCAGCATGCGCAGGCGCTGAGCGCGGCGCAGGCGCTGGGCGCGGATCTTGCCGAGCACCGCGACGTGCTTTATCTGGTCGCGCGCAGCCAGCGTTACCTGGGCAACATCGACGCGGCGCTGGCTACGCTGGCGCGCCTTGAGCCGTCTCATCCCAGATTCAGCCGCCTGCACGAAGAACGCGGCCACTGTTACGTGGTCAGGCGCGATGCGCCACGCGCGATCGATGCCTTGCTGCACGCGGTCAACATCAACCCCGCGCTGCCTTCGAGCTGGAACCTGCTCGAGGGCCTGTACCGCATGACCGGCGATGCCGCCAACGCCGGCCATGCCGCCGCGCACGTGGCCAAGCTCAAGCAGCTTGCGCCGGAGGTCGTGCGCGCCACCGGCCTGTTCTGCGATGGCGACATGGACGCGGCCGAAAGCGTCATCCGCGCGTATCTGCTCAAGGCCGGCAACGACGTGGAAGGCATGCGCCTGCTTGCGCGCATCGGCCTGCTGCGCGAAGTGTTCGACGATGCGCAAGTTCTGCTGGAAGCGGTGCTGAAGCTGGCGCCGAACTATCACAATGCGCGTTTTGAATACGCGCAGGCGCTGTTCGGGCGCCACTTGCATCAACGTGCCTGCGAGGAAGCGGAAACGCTGCTCGCCATCGATGCCGGCAACCGCGACTATCGCGCGCTGTACGCCAGCGCCAGCGTCGGCGTGGGCGAACATGAGCGCGCCATCGCCATTTATCGAGAGTTGCTGCGCGATGCGCCGGACGTGGCCGATCTGCACCTGTCGCTGGCGCATTCGTTGAAGACGCAAGGCCAACAGGCCCAGGCCATCGACGCCTACCGCGCCGCCGCCGCGGCGCGCCCCAGCTTTGGCGATGCGTACTGGAGCCTGGCCAATCTAAAAACCTACCGCTTCGCCGATGAGGACATCGCGCGCATGCTGGCCGAGGAGGCGGCGCCGTCCATCGCGCTCGCCGATCGCTACCATCTGTGCTTTGCGCTGGGCAAAGCCTTCGAAGATCGCGGCGACTTCGCTCCATCCTGGCGCTATTACGAACAGGGCAATGCGCTGAAACGTTCGGAAAGCCGCTACCGCCCGGAGATTTTCGAAACCCAGACGCGCAAGCAGATCGAGGTGTGCACCGGGCCATTCCTGCAGCGCCATGCCGGTAGCGGCGATCCCAGTGCCGAGCCGATCTTCATCGTCGGCCTGCCGCGCGCCGGCTCGACCTTGATCGAACAGATCCTCGCCTCGCACTCGCAGGTGGAAGGCACGCAGGAGCTGGCCGACATTCCGCGCATCGTGCTGGATCTGCAGGGGCGCGATCCGGATCTGGACGATCCGCGCTATCCCGGCGTGCTGGCCGACATGCAACCGGAGGATTTCCGCCGGCTCGGCGAAAAATACCTGCGCGACACGCGCATCTACCGTAGCGGCAAGCCGTATTTCATCGACAAGATGCCGAACAATTTCCGGCATCTCGGCTTGATCCACCTGATGTTGCCCCATGCCAAGATCATCGATGCGCGTCGCGAGCCGATGGCCTGCTGCTTCAGCAACTTCAAGCAACTGTTCGCCAACGGTCAGGAATTCACTTACGGCATCGAAGACATCGCGCGCTATTACCGTACGTATCTGGACCTGATGCAGCATTGGGACCAGGTACTGCCCGGCCGCGTGCTGCGCGTGTATCACGAAGACGTGGTAGACGACCTGGAAGCCAGCGTACGGCGTCTGCTCGATTTCTGCGGCTTGCCGTTCGAACCGGCCTGTCTTGCGTTCCACAAGACCGAGCGCAGCGTGCGCACGGCCAGTTCCGAGCAAGTGCGGCGTCCGATCTTTCGCGATGGGCTGGATCAGTGGAATAACTACGCGCCCTACCTGGGGCCGCTGAAGCACAAGCTTGGCGATGCGCTGGAGCGCTATCGCGCGGGGTGAGGCAAGGTCCATGGCTGCTGCAGTGCGCGCGTTGCGCCATGAGCGCCATCGCCGGCACCAACCCCTTCCGCCAAACCGCCCTGATCGCCTACCGATCGCCCTGGGCCACGCCAACCCATGCAACCATCGCCTCGCCCACGCTGGGCGGCGGCGCTGAAGCGGCCAAAGCATACGCGGCGAAGCTCAGCCAGGACCACAACCTCAGCGCCGACGGCAAATCGCCCGCCCGGACGGTGTTGCGCTCCCGTCGCGGCGGCTTGGAGAAACCCGCGGCGCAAGTGTTCACCTTCGCCGTCAACGGCGTGCAGGCGCCGTGGGCGATCGCCTTCGCGGCGACGGCGAAACTTGCCTGACCAAGGGGGTATCCCCCGGCCCTTCCACCAGCCGGCGAGGCCGACGCTTGCTTCCGATACAGTTTCGATATATCTTTTTTTGGTAATTACGATATATCGGAGTCATATCATGCATAGGCATTCCCTGTTTCACCGGCTGCGCCAGCTCCACCATTACCGCCACCACGGCGGCCCCTGGGTGGCTTGGGACGACGCCGACGGCTACGACCGCGAGGATTACCACTTCCACGGCCGGCGCGGCCGGCACGGGCATCACCAGGATGGCGACGTGTTCGCCGACTGGAATGGCCTGCAGGGCGGCGGCCGCAGGTCCGGCGGGCGCATGCTGGGGCACGGCGATCTGAAGCTGTTGCTGCTGGCCCTGATCGAGCAGCAGCCGCGCCACGGTTACGAGCTGATCCGCACCATCGAGGAAATGTTCCACGGCCATTACGCACCCAGCCCGGGGGCGGTGTACCCCACGCTGACGATGCTGGAGGAAATGGGCTACGCCTCGGTGGAGAGCGAGCAAGGCGGCCGCAAGTTGTATGCGATCACCGACGAAGGCCGCGCGTATCTGGACCAGAACCGCGCCGCGGTGGATGCCATGACCGAGCGCACGCGCCACAGCGCCCGCATGATCGCCAAGCTGGCGCTGCCGTTGGCGGTGCGCAAGGCGATGCATGCGCTCAAGCACGCCGTGCTGATGCATGGCACTGACTGGAACAAGGCCCAGGCGCAGCGCGTGGCGGCGATACTTGAGCGCGCCGCGGCGGAGATCGCGTCGGGCCGGGCGAATGACGAGTGATCGGGCCAAGGCACCAAACGCCGTGCGGCAGCGAGTTTTCACTATGAGCAGACATGAACATCGCATGGTGCGCCATGCGGTAGTGCGCCGCACGCTGGAGGTGCGAAGCGCACGGCGCATTACGCCGCATATGCAGCGCATCGTGTTCGGCGGCGAGGAACTTCGCGGGTTTGCGAGTGCGGCGCCGGACGATCACGTGAAGCTGTTTTTTCCCAACGCCCAGGGCGAACTGGTGTTGCCGACGATCGGACCGAACGGTCCGGAGTTTCCGGCCGACGCACTGCCTTCGCCGATGCGCGATTACACGCCGCGCCATTTCGACGCGGCACGGCTGGAGCTGACCATCGACTTCGTGGTGCACGGCGACGGCCCCGCGTCGACCTGGGCGGAGCAGGCCGTGCCCGGCCAGCGCATCGGCATGGGCGGTCCGCGCGGTTCGTTCCTGATGGCGGAGGATTTCGAGCATATGGTGCTGGTGGGCGATGAAACCGCCCTGCCCGCGATCGGCCGGCGCCTGGACGAACTGCCCGACCATGCGCACGCGGTGGCTTTGATTGAAATTGCGCAAGTGGCCGACCGCCTTCCGCTAGGATCGCGTGCCACGTTCGAGGCGATATGGCTGGAGCGCGACGGCGTGGAGGCGGCGCAAAGCGATCTGCTCGAACAGGCACTGCGCGCGTTGCCTGACTTCCCAGGCGATACGTTTTACTGGATCGCCGCCGAGTCGCGCCGCGCGCGGGCGATGCGCAGGTTTCTGGCCCAGGAGCGCGGCGTGCCGAAGGAATGGATTCGTGCCACGGGCTATTGGCAGGCCGATGGTGCGGCCGATGAAGAGGATTGAAGTGTTCGCACCGTGCCCCGCTCTTCCCCGTGCTCGCAGGGGAGAGCGTTAGTGCGGCAGGCGCGCATGCATCCACGCGCGGCACACGCTTCCTCCCCCTGCTTGCGGGGAAGGAAGCGCCTGGAGGTCAGTGCGCGGCGTTGGGCTTGACCCAGGTTTCGAACAGTTCGTCGATGCGGCGATATTCGTCGTACCACGAGTCGGAATGATCGAATTCGTGCCGCTCCAGCGGGTAGAGCGAAATCCAGAAGTTTTTCTTGTGCAGCTCCACGAAGCGCTCGTACAGGCGCAGCGAATCGCTGGCCATGACGTTGTCGTCGATCAGGCCGTGGTTGATCAACAGCGGATCGCGCAGGTTTTCGGCGTACTCGATCGGCGAGCTGATCTTGTAAGCCTCCGGGTCCAGTTGCGGATCGTTGAGGATGTCGCTGGTGTAGCTGTGGTTGTAGGTGACCCAGTCCGACGGCGGACGTTGCGCGGCGCCGGCGGCGAACTCACCAGGCGCACGCAGCAGCGCCATCTCGGTCATGAAACCGCCGTAGCTGCCGCCGTAGATGCCCACGCGCTTAGGATCGACACCGTGGTTCTTCACCAGCCAGGCCTTGCCGTCGAGCAGGTCTTGCAGTTCCGGATGGCCCATCTGGCGATAGATGGCGGTGCGCCAGTCGCGGCCGTAGCCCTGCGAGGCGCGGTAATCCATGTCCAGCACCACGTAGCCTTGCTGCACGAGCAGGTTGTTGAACAGCTGTTCGTGCTGGTAGTACGTGGCCGATTCGGTGACGTCCTGCAAATACCCCGCGCCGTGCACGAAGATCACCGCCGGACGCGACGAGGCGGCGTCGGTTTCATTGGCCGGACCGTAGTACTTGGCGTAGATCACACCCGCCCCGTGCGAGGAAGGCACCGCGACGAATTTCGGCGCGATCCAGGCATGCGCGGTGAATGCGGCTTTCATGGTGTGGGTGAGATCGCGCGCCGCGCCGCCCTGCGCATCCTGCACCGCCAATTGCGGCAATACGTAGGCGGAGGAATGCAGCACGGCGAGGCGGCTGTCGTCCGGCGACAGCACGAATTGATCCATGCCGCCGTATTGGGTGACGCGCGTCAGCGCGCCGCCATCGGAGGGCACGCGATACACGTCGTAGCTGTATGGCGCAACCTGGTTGGCGCGCACGTAGAACCATTTGCCATCGTTGGAAAGCTGCGGCTGGCTTACTTCGAACTTGCCGCTGGTGAGCGCTTTCGCCTCGCCGCCGACGGGTTTGACGTAGAGCTGCGAATAGCCGGTCTGCTCGCTGAGGAACCACAGCGTGCGGTTGTCCTTGAGCCAGCCGAAGTCGTTGTAGGTCCAGTTGATCCATGCCGCGTCGTGCAGGCGATGCTGCGGGACCAGTGCGTGCTTATCGAAGTCGACGGTGACGATCCAGCGATCCTTGTTGTCGATGGAAAGCAGCTCCAGCGCGAGGTTGCTGCCGTCTTCGTTCCACGCCGCGCTGGCGGTCTCGCTGTCCATGCTGTACAGCGTTACAGGGCGCACGTCGGGCGCCTTGAGCGCCTTGGCTTCGTCGGATTTACCGGCTTTTTCCAGCGCCGCGACGGTTTTTTCGCGGATCGCCTTAAGCGGATCGTCCTTGATGCCGGGCAGGTTGTCGGTGGCCAGCGCGTACTGCTTGTGGGCGCGCAGGTCGAGCAAGGTGAGCGACTGCGGCGCCGGATCGTTGCGGCCGACGTAGGTGCGCGCGGACTGGTCTTCGGTGTAGCCCGATTCGGTGACGTAGTGGATCACCTTGGGCGACTTGCCCTCGTCGTAATGGGCCGGCTGCGTGACGACCAGCATCCAGCGGCCATTGGGCGACAGCTCGGTGTCGATGAGCTGCGACTTGTCGCCGAGGTAGAACGGCAGCGGCGCGCGCGTGGGATCGGCGGCGGCGAGCAGGTCCTGGTTGGCGCGGCGCGCGTCCTTATCGGCTTTGTTCTCGCGCAGTTCCTTGAACAGGTCCAGCTGTTGCTGTTCCAGCGCATCGGGTTTGGCCTGGCGCGGATCGTCGGTGAAGGTGAGGATCGCCGCCGGCGACGTCACGCCGCTGGCCAGGTCGTAGCTGTACCAGTTGTTGGCCTGGCGGAACTGCAGCTGGCGACCGTCGGGCGAAAACTGCGGCGCCGACTGCGGTTGCACGCTGCGCGTAACCTGCACGCGGCGGCCGCTGGCCAGATCGACCAGGAATACGTCCCCGTGCAGGATGAAGGCGGCGTGCCGGTGCGCGCGGTCGTACACCGCCGGACCTTCCGCCTGCGCCATCGCGGCAGGCTCGAGCTTGCTGGTTTGGCCGCTGGCCGGATCGACGCGATACAGGTCCATCACGCTGCTGCCATCGCGCTTGAGGCTGTAGTAAATGCTGCGCCCGTCCACGCTCCAGTACGGATTTTCCACCGCATGTCCCATCCAGTCCGGATTGGCCATGATGGTTTCCAGATCCAACGGCCCGGCACCTGTCGCGGGGGCGGCCGCGGCGGGCAGGGTGGCGAGGGCTACGAGGCCGGCGAGCAGCAGTCGGCGCATGGGTCGCTCCAGAACGGAAAACAGCGAGCATAGCCAAGCCGGGGCGACAGGCAAGCGCCAAGAGTCGTGGTTGGCCGGTTCAAGCGCATGCGCCTTTGCACGCACCACACCGGGTCGGGCCGCACGCCGTCCGCGCTGGGTGGCCCGCACCGTCATGCCGGCGCGGGCCGGCTGCTACGATGACGTTTCGATCCCCGCCCCGCGATGCCCCATGAGCCTGCTCCCCGCCGTCGAAAACGAAACCGCCGCCGATCCCCTCTACAGCGTCATCTGGCTGCACGGACTTGGCGCCGACGGCAACGACTTCGCACCGATCGTGCCGGCGCTGGTATCGCCGCAGTGGCCGGGGCTGCGCTTCGTGTTTCCGCACGCCCCGGTGCGCGCGGTGACCATCAACAGCGGCATGCAGATGCGCGCCTGGTACGACATCTACGGTCTGGACCTGGTGGCGCGGCAAGATGAAGCGGGCATACGCCAGTCCATCGCGCAGGTCCAAGCCCTGATCGCGCGCGAGCACGAACGCGGTGTGCCGAGCGAGCGCATCGTGCTGGCCGGGTTTTCGCAAGGCGGCGCGATCGCGCTGGCCGCGGGGCTGCGTCATCGGCAAAAACTCGCCGGCATCGTGGCACTGTCCACCTACCTGCCGCTGGCCGATTCGCTGGCTGGAGAACGCAGCGCGGCCAATGCCCAGGTGCCGATATTCTGGGGGCACGGCACGTTCGATCCGGTGGTGGTCTTGCAGCGCGGCCTGGAGTCGCGCGCCGCGCTGGAAGCGCTTGGCTACTCGCTGGCATGGCACACCTACCCGATGCCGCATTCGGTAAGCCCGGAGGAAATCGCCGATCTGCAGCATTGGATGAGCCAGCGCCTGCGCTGAAACCCGCGCCGGCTACGGGCATACTGCGGCCATGCCAGCATCCCCCGCCAACGCGCCTGCCCGCACGCAGACTCCGCTGCCGGAGTTTTGCGAACTGCCCGCCATTTCCGCCCTGCTGGTGGTAGGCGCGCTGTGCGTGACGCTGGCCTGGCTCGCCCCGCAAAGCACGCGCGGCTGGCGCGGTTACAGCGTGGGCATGTTGTTTGTGGAATGGATGGCGATGGTAATCGCGGTGGCGTTGTGCAAGCTGCGTCCGCTGCTGCTGCGCCTGCCGGGGCGTTTGCCTTATGCGGGCGTGTGGCTGGTGATGATCGCGATCGTGGCGCTCGCCAGCCTGATCGCGCAATGGATGGACCGCACGCTGGACATGCAGCTGATCGCCGCCGGCGCCACCGGCTTCGTGCGCGACAACATGCTTATCGCCGCCCTGCTGGGCATGGCGATGCTGCGCTACTTCTACTTGCTGGCCGAATGGCAGGCGCGGCTTGCCGCCGTGGCGCATGCGCGGGTGGAAGCGCTGCAGGCGCGCATCCGCCCGCATTTTCTGTTCAACAGCATGAATACCGTGGCCGCGCTGGTGCGCGTGGATCCCATTGCCGCCGAGCGCACGGTGGAAAATCTTTCCGAACTGTTCCGCGCCGCGCTGGGACAGGACGAAACCAACACCGGCACCCTGGGCGAAGAGCTGGAGCTTGTGGACCGCTATCTGGCGATCGAGCAATTGCGCCTGGGCGAGCGCCTGCGCATCCGCCGCGAACTGGACGACGCACCGCTGGATGCATCGCTGCCGCGCCTGCTGCTGCAGCCGCTGGTGGAGAACGCCGTGCGCCACGGCATCCAGCCGTTGCGCGAAGGTGGCCAGGTGCTGCTGCGCGCGCGGCGCGAGGACAACATGCTGGTGATCGAGGTAACCAATCCGCTCGCCGAAACGCCGGCCGAAGGCGGCAGTGGCCATGGCTTGAACAACGTGCGCCAGCGCGTGGCCTATCATTTCGGCCCGCGCGCGGACGTGGCGGCGGGGCCGCAGGGCGATCGCTTCGTGGTACGCCTGCGCCTGCCGGTGGAGGTGCGCCATGCGCGTGATGATCGTCGATGACGAACCGCTGGCGCGCGCGCGCCTCAAATCCTTGCTCGACGAATGCGAGGACGCCGAGCTGGTCGGCAGCGTCGGCGACAGTGAGGCAGCGCTGGCCGCGATGGCCCACGCGCAGCCGGACGTGCTGATCCTGGACATCAACATGCCGGGCATGGACGGCAAGGAGCTGGCCTCGCGGCTGGCCCATCGCACGCGTCCGCAGATCGTGTTCTGCACCGCTTACGAGGCGCATGCGGTGCACGCGTTCGATCTGGGCGCGGTGGATTATCTGCTCAAGCCCGTGCGGCTCGAACGCCTGCGCGATGCGCTGGCGCGCGCGCGGCAACGGCTCGATGCGCGTCCGCGCGACGCGGTCGACTGGCTGCATGCGCGCGTGCGCGGCGAACCGGTGCGCGTGGCGCTGGACGAAGTGGTTTGCCTGATCGCGGAAGAAAAATACGTCGTCGCGCATCGCAACGGCGACCCGCTGCTGCTGGACGAATCGCTGCGCCAGCTGGAAGAAACCTACGCCGACCAGCTGATCCGCCTGCACCGCAATTGCCTGGTGCCGGTGCGGCGCCTGGTGGGCCTTAAAACCATGAGCGACGGTCGCGTGCTTGCGCGTCTGGCCGGCACCGATTTCAGTCCCGAGGTGAGCCGCCGCAACCTGCCGGGCTTGCGCAAACTGCTGCGCATGGGATGACGACTGGGCGACAATAGCGGCCTCCCTCTTGCCCGGAGCCCTCATGTCCCTTGCCGTGCTGCGCATCGCCACCCGCAAAAGTGCGCTCGCCATGTGGCAGGCCGAACATGTAGCCGGCCTGTTGCGCGCGGCGCATCCGGGCCTGCGCGTGGAACTGGTGCCGCTGACCACGCGCGGCGACGAGGCGCTCGACCAGCCGCTGGCGGCGATCGGCGGCAAGGGCCTGTTCCTGAAGGAACTGGAAGTGGCGATGCTGGAAGGCCGCGCGGATCTGGCCGTGCATTCGCTCAAGGACGTTCCGGCGGAGCTGGAACCGGGCTTCGAGCTGCCGGCGATCCTGCCGCGCGCGGATGCCGCCGATGCGTTCGTCAGCAACGACTGCGCCAGTCTGGCGGCATTGCCCAACGGCGCCCGCGTCGGCACGTCCTCGTTGCGCCGGCAGGCGCTGCTGCGCGCGGTGCGACCGGACCTTACCCTGCTGGACCTGCGCGGCAACGTCGGCACGCGCTTGCAGAAACTCGACGCCGGCCACTACGAAGCGATTGTGCTGGCTTGTGCCGGGCTGGAGCGCCTGGGCCTGCACGATCGCATCCGCTCGCGGCTGACCGCGCCCGATTGGCTGCCCGCGCCAGGGCAGGCGGCGATCGTGGTGGAGGCGCGCGCCGATCAGCCGCTTGTGCTGCAGGCGCTGGGGGTGCTGGACGATGCCGACACGCGGCTGGCCGTCACCGCCGAGCGCGCCATGAACCACGCCCTCGGCGGCAGTTGCACGGTGCCGGTGGGCGCGTGGTGCACGGTCACCGAGCGCGGCCTGCATCTGCGCGGCATGGTGGGCGAGGTGCGCAGCGGCCGCCTGCTGGTGGCCGAAGCGGCCGGCGATTGCCACGGCGCGGCGCGTCTGGGCAACGAGGTGGCGCAGGCCCTGTTCGCCCAGGGTGCGGCGGCGCTGCTGGCGTCCTGACCCGCGCCAAGAAAAAACCCCTTCGCTCGCGCGAAGGGGTCTGGTGCGTGGCAAGGTGCCGCGCTAAATCAAAGGTTGTAGGCGATGTTGGTGGTGGCCAGCGTGTCGGTGTGACGGATGCCAGGCAGCACGAAGGTGTTGTGGCGCACCTGGAAACCCACTTTCAGCGACAGCTTCTTGGTCACGCTGACCGCGATGCCGGTGTCGTTCTGCACGTAGGTGTTCTTGTCGCCCGCTTCGGTAAGGAACGTATCCTCGAAGGCGGTGTTGTCGGTGATGCGGTACTTGTAGTTGACCAGGCCGCGCGCAACCACCTCGCTCTGGCGCGACTCGGTGGTGGTGACGGTGACGCCGTTGACGGTCTGGCTGCCGGGCGACGGCTGGTACTCGGTGTAACCGGGACCGATTTCGAACGACAGCTGCGTGCGGTCGGTCTTCAGCGCCATGTAGCCGTAGCCGACCGACACCGTGCCTTGCCAGATGTTGGCGCCGAAGTCGTCATGGTCGTAGCGCGCGGCGGTCACGATGTAGCTGCGCGGGTCGAGCTTGTAGCCGATCGACGCACCGCCGTCGTAGCGGTTGGCGGTGGTGTCGAACTGCCGGATCGTCGCGCCCTGGGCGTTGACCACGTCAACCTGGCCCTTGGAACGCAGGGCGTCGAAGAAGAACGTGTTCTTCCACTGGTCGGTTTCCTGGTTCAGGTTGAGCTTGGCGTTGAGGTTCTGCGAACGCGAGTTGCCGGTGGTCGAGGCAAAGCCCAGTTCGCCCGAACCGGTCCAGTTGCCGGTGCTGGTCTGCGTGCCGGATGAGGTGTCCTGGGCCTGGGCAGCGAATGTGGCCAGGGTGGCGAGCGCCAGACCGGTCATGAGGATCTTCTTCATCGCTGGGGGAATCCTATTGTTAAAAAGCCGTTGAGCGGGCCACTTTATCGGTACGGCTTGAATACCCGGTGAATGTGAACGCCTTGTTATCGCGTACGGTTTTGCCACCATAAAGCGTCAGATTCCGCCGGCCGGGTGAAGGCGACGTCGTACAGGCGCAGCTCCATGGTCTTACCCGCCACGTAGGCGATCGCCGCGGCAAGCGCCAGCCACCGCCCCCATGCCGTGACCGGCGCCAGCAACAGGCTGGTGCATGGCACCGCGCAGATCAGCGCGGCGGCCAGGAAGCGCTGCGGCTGCAGATCCTGGGTATGGCGACGGCGCTCGTCGGGGCTGGGGTAGCGCAGCGATTGTTGCCAGCCCAGCCCATCGGCCAGGCCCAGCAGCAGGGCCAACAGCAGCAGGCCCACCACCCATGGCCAGCGCGCCGCATCGGCGCCGAGCAAGTCGTCCTGGAAAATGGCGCATACCCACAGCCACAAGCCGCCGCCGTAGCAGGCCGACAGCACCCGGCTGAGCGGAATCTGCATGATCACCCCCGCCCGCGCCAGCCGCCGGGCGCGATAGCCGTTGGCGCTGATGATCAGGCAGGACAGGCTGCACAGCACCAGCACGATCGCGGTCAGGCGCGTGGCCCAGAAGGTGTCGTTGCCGCGCACCAGCCCGGCCAGGCCGAACATGGGCAGATACGTGGCCAGGGCCAGCACCGCTTCGCGGGTCGGGCGATGACCGTTGCCGATCAACCAGCCGTGCCAGTCGGGCATCAGGCGCAGCCGCAGACAGGCCACGATGAGGCCCGCGCTGACGAACAGGCAGCCCAGCACGAGCGGCACCAGCACGTCGCCGCGCCCGCCGCTGTAGACGCCAAGGCCCAGGGCCAGGCCCAGCAGCAGCCATAGGCCGTAGCCGCACAGGGCCAGCACCTCCAGCAGCATGGAGGTCAGCCCGACGGGCATGGTTTCCAGCTCGGGGCCGGAAGGTTCCTGCAATGATTTTTGGGATATATCCATGGGACCGGGGAAAGTCCGCACGCACGCTTGCGGGCGTCACGTTGTATCCCCATGCTACATAAATCCCGTTTGCACAGCGTCGACATGGACCGCTACGAGCGCATTCTCACCCTGCACCGCCTGCTGAAGTCGGCCCACTACCCGGTGCCGCTGCCCAGGCTGATGGACGAGCTTGAATGCTCGCGCGCCACCCTGTATCGCGACATCGCCTTCCTGCGCGATGCGCTGGGGGCGCCGATCGAGAGCGCCGGCGGCGAACACGCCGCGTTCCGCTACGAGGCCACCGAGGGCCAGCGCTTCGAGCTGCCCGGGCTGTGGCTGACGTCCGACGAGCTGGCCGCGCTGCTGGCGTTGAACGAACTGATCGGGCGCAGCGGGCCGGGCGTGCTGGCGGGTGCGCTGGCGCCGTTCAAGGCGCGCATCGAGCACCTGCTGTCGGACCGCGCCAGCGGCAAGGCGCTGCCGGTGGAGCGCATCCGCGTCATTCCCTGGGGCGAGCGCAAGCTCGACCAGCAGGCGTTCCGCATCACTGCCGGCGCGGTGCTCGACCGCCGCCAGCTACGTTTTCTCTACCGTGCGCGCACTACCAACAACGAAAGCCGCCGCACCGTCTCGCCGCAACGGCTCACGCACTATCGGGACAACTGGTACCTCGACGCCTGGGACCACGACCGCGAGGCGCTGCGCAGCTTCGCGGTGGACCGCATCGCCGAGCCGCAGGCGCTGGAAGCACCGGCCAACGACGTGCCCGAGCACGATCTGAACGAACTGCTCGCCTCCAGCTACGGCATCTTCGCCGGCAAACCCAAGGCCTGGGCCACCATCCGCTTCTCCGCGCACGCGGCGCGCTGGGTCGCCGACGAACACTGGCACTCGCAGCAGAAAGGCCATTGGCTGCCGGATGGACGTTACGAGCTGCAGCTGCCCTATTCCAATTCGCGCGAGCTGTTGATGGACGTGCTCAAGTACGGCCCCGACGCCGAGATCGTGGCGCCGCTGCCGCTGCGCGAAGAGATGAAGATCATGCTGCAGCTGGCCTTAGGCGGATATCAGTAGCGCGACCTGACTCCCTCCCCTGCGTGCGGCAGGGGAGAGTTGGGAGTGGTGTGAAGCCCTGCGGAAGAAGCACGAGCGTTACCTCCTTCCAAGCTCCCCCTGCTTTGCACGGGGAGCATCGAACGTCGCCAGTCATCCTTCCCTGACAGTCCCGCGCTAACATGCGGCCGATGGCTGTCATCGACCCCCGTTCCGACACTGCCGCCCTGCCCCAATCGCCGCGCAAGCCGACGGTCGCGCTGGCGCTTGGCGCAGGTGGCGCCAAGGGCCTGGCGCACATCGGTGCGATCGAGGAACTGGAAGCGCAAGGCTTCCAGATCATCGCCATCGCCGGCTGCTCGATGGGCGCCCTGATCGGCGGCATTCACGCCATGGGCAAACTGGCGCTGTATCGCGACTGGGTCTGCTCGCTGGACAAGTTCGACGTGCTGAAGCTGGTCGACTGGTCGTTTTCCTTTTCGGGCGGCGGCCTGATCAAGGGCGAGAAAATCATCGGCACGCTGATGGACCTGATCGGCGACACGCGCATTGAGGAACTGCCGATCGCCTTCACCGCCGTGGCCACCGACATCGACCGCGAACGCGAGGTCTGGCTGACGCGCGGCTCGCTGTTCGACGCGGTGCGCGCCTCGATCGCCATTCCCACGCTGTTTCGCCCGCACGTCATCGACGGGCGCACGCTGGTCGACGGCGCGCTGCTCAATCCCGTGCCGGTGACGCCGCTGATTCGCGATCCGGCCGATTATGTGATCGCGGTGAGCATCGATGGCCCCGCCCAGAGCACCTTGCCCGAGCAAATCTCCGCCGACGCCACCGGGCCCCGGCACGGCATCGGTCAATGGCTGGGACGCCTGCTTCCCGGCGGCCGCAACGATCTCAAGGAAGCCCAGATCAAGGCGCACGAACCGGGCGCGCTGGCGCTGCTGGGACAGTCGATGGACCTGATGCAGGCCAATCTGTCGCGCCTGCGGCTGGCTGCGCACCAGCCGGACGTACTGGTGCAGCTGGCGCGCAACGTATCGAGCGCGTATGAGTTCTATCGCGCGCGCGAATTGATCGAACTGGGCCGCGAACACACGCGCGCCGCATTGGCGTCATGGCAGCCGGCGCCGCGCACAGCCCCCTGACAGCTACGCCAACGCAACGCGGGCCACGCCAATAGGGTAAAAACAGGTTTAGGGCACCGCCTGCGCCTTCAGCCAGCACTCCAGATACGCCTTCAGCGCTACCGCCTGGTTGTGCTCCTCGTCACGCGCGCCGTACAGCAAGGTGACGCGATGGCGTTCGGCCTGCGTCAACAGCGGTTGCCAGAACGATTTGCGTGCGTCCAGTTCGCCCGCGTAGCGATGGCGGAAACCTTCCCAGCGTGTGGGATCGTGCCCGAACCATTTGCGCAGCGCGGCGGTCGGTGCGAGTTCTCGCGCCCAGATGTCGAGCGCGGCATCTTCCTTGGTCACCCCGCGCGGCCATACCCGATCGACCAGTACGCGGTAGCCATCGGACTTGGCGGCCGGTTCGTAGATGCGTTTGACGGCGATGCTCACCAGTGATCTCCCTTACGGGACGAGACCACCAAGCATACGCCGCGGACATTCAGCTGGCGTGATGCCGCCGGGTGCGCCCGTCACACCAGCGCTAACGGAAGCGTTGACGGACGCTTAGAGTTCTTCCACCGCGGTGACCTTGGCCCGGCGCATCAACCACGCTACCCCGCGCAGGTCGGCCACGCCCACCCACAGGCGGTCGAGCATGCCGTACTTGGACGTGCCGGCGGTGCGCGGGCGATGTCCCACCGGCACGCTCTGGCTGCGGAAGCCCGCGCGGTTCACCAGCGCGGGCAGGTAGCGGTGCATGTGATCGAAGTAGGGCAGGCGCAGGAACAGCTCGCGTTCGAACAGCTTCAGGCCGCAGCCGGTGTCGGGCGTGTTATCGCGCAGCATGCGCGAGCGCACCGCGTTGGCGATCTTCGAGGAGATGCGCTTGTTGAAGCTGTCGCGGCGCGTGGTGCGCCAGCCGGCGAACAGCTTGATCTGCGCCTGTGCGCCGTCGCGCGCGGCGAGCAGCTTGGGGATGTCGGCCGGATCGTTCTGGCCGTCGCCATCGAGCGTGGCCACCCACGGCGCGCGCGCGGCGCGCACGCCATTCCACACCGCCGTGCTCTGCCCGCTGCGCGTGAGGTGGTGCAGCACGCGCAGTTCCTGATAGATGGCTTTTTGCGCGTCCAGCACCGCACGGCTGTCGTCGGTGGAATCGTCGTCCACGTAGATGATTTCGAACTCCAGCTTGCCGCGCAACGCAGCGGCGATCTCCGCCAGCAGCGGCGGAATGTTGTCGCGTTCGTTGAAGACGGGCACGACGACGGAAAGTTGCGGCATGGAAAGAAGCCTTGTGATGGTTTTTAAGCTTTATCCCCGAAGGGAAGGAATAGAAATCAGGGTCAGCGCATCTTGCCCAGAATCCCTTCCAGCTCGTCGTTGCTGTGGTAGTGGATCACCAGCTTGCCGCGCCCGCCGCGGCCGTGCGCCACTTCCACCTTGGTGGCGAAGCGCTCGGCCAGCTCGCGTTCCAACGCATCGACGTTGGGGTCGCGCGCCGGCGCGCTCTTGGCCTTGCCCTTGGGCGCGGTCTGTGCCTTGCGGGCGGCGTCTTCCAGTTCGCGCACGCTCCAGTTGTTGCGCGCCGCTTCCTGCGCCAGCGCCTGGGCCTGGTGTTCGGGCAGCGTGAGCAGGCAGCGGGCGTGGCCCATTTCCAGCTTGCCGTCGTCGAGCAGGCGCTTGATCGAGGCCGGCAGGTCGATCAGGCGCAGCATGTTGGAGACCGACGCGCGCGAACGGCCCACGGCATCGGCGGCCTGCTGGTGGGTGAGGTCGAAATCGTCGATCAGGCGCTTGACGGCATCGGCTTCTTCCAGCGGGGTAAGGTCCTGGCGCTGGATGTTTTCGATCAGCGCCATCGCCGGCACGGCGACTTCCGGCACGTCTTTGACCAGCGCGGGAATCTCGCTGAGCGGCACACGCTGCGCGGCGCGCCAGCGGCGCTCGCCCGCAATCAGTTCGAAGCTGTTCTTGCCGATCGCGCGCACCACCACCGGCTGAATCAAACCCTGCGCGCGGATCGAAGCGGCCAGTTCGTCCAGTGCTTCGTCGTTCCAGTGGCGGCGCGGCTGGTATTTGCCGGGCTGGATGTACTGGATCGGCAGGGTGCGCAGCTCGCCTTCCTGTTCGATTACCGATGGCGTGCCGCTGTCGCCGCCGCCGAGCAGGGCATCCAGGCCACGTCCCAATCCACGCTTCTTAGCGGCTGACATGCTTTAGAACCTATGTATGGTTTGAGCGTAGCCCGCGCTGCCGCGGTGCGTTCGCCAGGTAGTGGTGCGCGGCGCAGCGCTTGCCTGGCTGGCAAACCCAGCCGCGCGTTGACGCATGGTGGATGCAGCGCGGCAACCCTTCGGGCCGGGGCTGTCTGCCTGCCGGGCGGCGTCCGTACGCCGTGGTGTATGGACATACACGCCTTCGTTCCTCCTTGCCCCAGCGGCAAGCAGTGCCCGCGCGGGCGACGCCAAACGATGCATAGGCTCTATTCCTGATCCATGGGGGCCGAGGCTTCCACCGATGCCTCGGCGGCGTCGCCATGCATGGCGTGCAAGGCGGCCACGGCGGCCTGCGAGCCGCGCTCGCGGCGGATGATTTCGCCGGCGAGCCCGATGTAGGCGATGGCGCCGCGCGAGCTGCGGTCGTAGAGATGGATCGGCTGGCCATGGCTGGGCGCTTCGGCCAGGCGTACGTTGCGCGGAATGATCGAGCGCAACACCTTGTCGCCGAAATGCTGGGTGAGCTGCGCGGACACTTCGTTGCCGAGGTTGTTGCGCACGTCGTACATGGTGCGCAGCAGGCCTTCGATTTCCAGCTGCGGATTCAAGTGCTGGCGCACCGCCTTGACCGTGTCGAGCAGACTGGAAAGACCTTCCAGCGCGAAGTATTCGCACTGCACGGGAATCAACAGGCTGTTGGCGGCGGTAAGCGCGTTGACGGTCAGCAGGTGCAGCGTAGGCGGACAGTCGACCAGGATGGTGTCGTACTTGTCGGCGATTTTCGCCAGCTGTTCCTTCAAGCGGTTTTCGCGTGCGAACGCGTCCATCAGCTTGAGTTCGGCGGCGGTGAGATCGCCATTGCCGGGCAGCAGGTCGTAATGCGCCTGGGTGGTGACGATGGCCTTGTCGATCGGCGCTTCGCCCAGCAGCACTTCGCAACCGCTGGGCGAGGCCTCGTGCTTGTCCACGCCCGATGCCATGGTCGCATTGCCCTGCGGATCGAGATCGATCAGCAGCACTTTGCGCTTCGCCGCGGCCAGCGCCGCGGCGAGATTGACAGCAGTGGTGGTTTTGCCGACGCCACCCTTCTGGTTGGCGACAGCGATGATACGGGCCATGTCTCGTCCGGTACCGTGCGTGTTCGAAAGGACGGCTAGATTAGCAGGAAGGGGTCGCCACGGCCCGGCGTACCTTGGCATTTGCCACGCCTTGCGCCCTCTTCCCCGCGCAAACACGGCTGGGAAGGGGCCGGCCCTGCCGGAAGCTTTCCGCGTGAAACGAAGCCGGCGAAGATGCGTCGGCCCGGCGGTAGATCAGCCGGGTAATGCCCGGCCCAACTCGATCACGTGGCGGTCCGCCGCCTCCAGCCCGGGCACGCGCAGCGCGCGGATCTGGCGCACGGCAAACGCCGGCGGCACGCCGCGCAGTTCATCCTCGGGCGTCTTGCCCTTCATCGCCAGCCACACGCCCTCAGGCGCCAGCAGGTGGCCGCCCCAGGCGAGCATGTCGCCCAGGGTGGCGAAGGCGCGGGCGGTGACGCAGTCAAACTGGCCCTGGACTTCTTCCACCCGCGCTTGCACGGCCTGCACGCCCTCCAGCTTCAGCGAGCGGATCGCCTCGCGCAGGAAGCGCACCTTTTTGCCGTTGGAATCGACCAGCAGCACGCGCCGGCCCGGCGCGGCGATGGCCAGCGGAATGCCGGGCAGACCGGGACCGGTGCCGAGGTCGGCCAGGCTGTCGCCCTGCACGTAGGGCAGTACCGCCAGCGAATCGAGCAGATGGCGGCTCACCATTTCGGCCGGATCGCGGATGGCGGTGAGGTTGTAGGTCGCGTTCCAGCGCGCCAGCAGCGCAATGTAGTCCAGCAGCCGGCCCGGCGCGTCGGCGGGCAGGCTCACGCCTAGCGCGTCGATGCCCTGTTCGAGCTTGGTGTGCAGGGCGTCGCGGTCGGTCATCGGTATTCCATGGACATGGGGGCCGCTCAGTATCGGGAACGGCGCCGCCGGATGCCAGCGCCGCAAAAAAGAAGACCCGCCGTAGCGGGTCGATACTTTCAGGACTCCCCTGCGCCGGTGCTTCTTTTAGGGCGACCTGGCTCAGATTCCCCTGTGAATCCTGTCGATCAGGCGGCTTCCAGCTCCACGCGCGTCACCATCACGCCGCGCTCGCGCAGATGTTTGTTGAGACTGCATTTCAGGCGCGCGGCCACTTCGCGGCGCTCGTCCTGGACGGCATCGGAATCGGCGTGCAGCGCATCGAGCACACCCTCGCGTATCAGCTGGTCGGCCTGCTCGATCACGGCATCGGCGCGCTCGGGTTCGAGCACCTGCCAGTACACCGTGCCCAGCAACGGCTGAGTGACCGCGGCGGAAGCATCGAAACGCAGCGTGCGGCCGCCCAGATCGATGCGGTGCCCGACCCGGTCCAGCAGCGGCAGCACCACGTGGGTGCCCGGCTGCAGCAGGCGAACGGGCTTGCCGTGGCGGTACACGCTATGCACCTGTCCCGCCGGCACACGCTTCACCGCAGCCGCCACCAGGGCGAGGACTGCGAAGAGAAGAGTGGTCGTCAGGAGGGTCATATTCTATAAAAACAACAAGTTAGGTTGGTTTTCTAAATTTTTCACGAGGCTTTATTCTACAGGCCCATGAACATCCGTGGATTAATCCTAATTTAACGGCAGTACAAACGATTTCGCAACGATTAAGCACTAACGATTTGCTGACAAATGCGAAGCATCGTCTGTGCCAGCCCCACGCCAAAAAGCATCGCCCCGCCGGTATTTCTATCGGCAGGGCGAGGACTTGGCTTGAATGAATCGCCGCGGGCGGCTTTAGAACTTGCCGGCGCGGAAATCGGCGATGGCCTGGTGGATCTGCTCGGGCGTGTTCATCACGAATGGGCCGTAGCGCGCGACCGGCTCATGTAGTGGTTGACCGGCCACCAGCAGCACACGGGCTGGGGTTTCGCGCCCGGCCACGCGCACGCACGCGCCCTTGGAAAGCACCGCCAGTTCGCTGCGCAAAAGCTTCTCGCCGGCAACCTGGGCATCGCTGCCGTCGAACACGTAGGCGAACGCGTGGTGGTTTTCGGGCAGTGGAATCTCCACGCCCGCGCCGGGCTGGACTTCGATATCCAGGTACACCGGTGCGGTGGCGATGCCCGAAACCGGACCCGTAGCGTCACCCAGCGTGCCGGCAATGACCTTGACCGTCACCCCGCTGGCCGGATGGACCACCGGGATCCGGTCCGGCGCGATGTCCTGGTAGCGCGGCTCGGTCAGCTTGTCCTTGGAGGGCAGGTTGACCCATAGCTGGAAGCCCCACATCAGGCCGTTTTCCTGCTGCGGCATTTCCGAATGCAGGATGCCGCGGCCGGCGGTCATCCATTGCACGCTACCGGGTAGGAGGTCGCCGCGATGGCCCTTGTTGTCGCCGTGCTGCATGTGGCCGGCCAGCATGTAGGTGACGGTTTCGAAGCCGCGGTGGGGATGCTCGGGAAAGCCGGCGATGTAATCGCCCGCCTGGTCGGAACGGAATTCGTCCAGCAGCAGGAACGGGTCCAGCATGTCCAGCCCTGGCTGCCCGATGATGCGCTTGAGTTTGACCCCGGCGCCGTCGGCGGTGTCGGTGCCGCGGATGCGGCGAAGGATGCTGCGCTCGGTCATGGCTTGGCTCCACTGAAAAGAACTGCCGCCCATGATGGTTGCACGCGCCGTGTCGCCCAAGTAGGGCGATACGAACGGACTGTTTCCGTGACCTCAATGCACCCAGTGGCCACTGCGCTGGCGCGGCGGCGAAGGCTGCTCGTCCTCGATGTCGCGGCTGTGGCTGAGCGCGTCCAGCTCCGCTTGGGTGGCCGGGTGCTGGTCCCAGTAGTGATTGACCGCACCCAGCACGGCGGGCAGTTGCGCCAGGCAGTCGTCGTATTCTTCTTCGCTGAGCTTTTCGAATTCCGCCTCGGCGCTGAGGATGCCTTCATCGACGGCCAGGGCCATGACCGGGCCGAGCATTTCCATCAGCGGCGGATCGTCGGCCAGGCGCTTTTCCCACAGCTGCGCGCGCAGGTCGATGCCGCGGCTGAATCCCTCGCACCAGCCGGCCGCCGACAATGCGGGACCGTTTTCGGTATCCACCTCGCCCAGGATCGGCTCGTAGGCGTCGACATCAAGCTCGGCGCTGATCGAATCATTGAGCTTGGCCAGCAGCGCCAGGACGCGGTTGCCTTCGTCTTCGTTGGCGAAGGGTTCGTGCAGCACTTCGGGCAGCCATTCGTCCGGCAGCACGCGCATGGGGCCCACCGCGATGGCCGAGAGCAGGCCGTGCACGCCGTCCAGCAGCAAGTGGCCTTCCTGGGCGTGCGCGCGCAGGTAGGCGTCCAGTTCGTCCAGTTCGCCGTCGTTGAGTGAGCTTGGCCAATCAGTAGTGCTGTGTGTCATCAGATATCCAGGTCCACGGTGACCGGAGTGTGGTCGGAAGGTCGTTCCCAGCGGCGCGGTTCGCGGTCGATGGCGGCGGCCCTGGCCGACGATTTCAGGGCATTGCCCAGCAGGATCAAGTCGATGCGCAACCCCATGTTGCGCCGGAACGCGCCCTGCCGGTAGTCCCACCAACTGTAATGGCCGGCGTCCTGTTCAAACATCCGAAAGCTGTCGTTTAGGCCCAGTTCGATGATGGTTTTCAGGGCCGCTCGCTCGGGCGGCGAGCACAGGATGTCCTCGCCCCAGCCTTCGGGATCGTGGACATCGCGGCTGTCGGGGGCGATGTTGAAGTCGCCCAGCACCACCAGCCTGGGATGGCGCTTGATTTCGCCTTCCAGGAACTGGCTGACGTGCTTTAGCCAGCGCAGCTTGTATTCGTACTTTTCGTCGCCCACGGCCTTGCCGTTGACCACGTACAGATCCACCACGCGTACGCCGCCGACGGTGGCGGCCAGGATGCGTCGCTGCGGGTCGTCCAGGCCGGGGATGTCGGTGACCACGTCCTGGAAGGCGAGCCCCGCGTCGCTGCGCGCCAGGATCGCCACGCCGTTGTAGGTCTTCTGCCCGGCATATACCGCGTGGTAACCGGCCGCGGCCAGTTCATCGACCGGAAATTTGGCGTCTTCGAGCTTGGTTTCCTGCAGCGCCACCACGTCCGGCCGGGCGTCGGCCAGCCATTGCGCCAAGTGCGGGATGCGCACCTTCAGCGAATTCACATTCCATGAGGCGATTTTCATGGGATCGATTGTAAGGGATGCAGATGACCGGTTACCGATGCGCGGCCCAGCCTGCGTTCGCGTTCGACTCGTGTACGAAAGCCCTGGCGTGCCAGGTGTTGATCCAACGCTGTCGCCAGGCGGCATGCTCGGACTGATCGCAGGCAACAGCGCGGGCAAATTCGCGCTGATCCGCGCACGCGGCCGGCGCGGTCGGCGAGGACGCGCGCATCCGCTTCTGACGGTGGGGGCGATCGTGGGTGAGGTGCCGTTTTTCCCATGGGCACGGCGACCGCCAGCTGTTAGCGTAGCGGTTTTTCCGGTAACTGTCGGACATCCCCGCCATGCGCAAACCCGCCCATCTGCTGCTGCCGTTGCTGGCAGCCCTGGTTTCCCCGCTTGCCCTCGCCGATACGCACGGCACCACCGATCCGCGCATCGATGCGCTGCTGACCCAGCTCGGCAAAGTGCGCGACATCAACGAAGTGGCGTTGTCGCCCGATGGCCATCAACTGGCGTGGGTGGTCATGACCAACGGCAAGCCGGGCATCGTGCTGGCCGACGCCAATGGCCAGCACGCGCACAACGTGGGCCTGGCGAGCCAGCCGGGCACGTGCAGCGAGAGCGGCCTGGCCTGGGCGCCCGATTCGCGGCATTTGGCCTTCCTTTCCAATTGTGCCAGCGCGCGCGCGGGGATGGGCGGCAGCAAGCAGCCGGATATCTACGTGCTGGACACGCAGGCGCAAGACAAACCCATGCATCTTGCAAGCCTTGCAGGTTACGCGCATGCGCTGAGCTGGTCGCCGGACGGTAAAACGCTGGCGTTCCTGTACGTGCAAGGCGCCACGCGCCGTGCCAGTGCCTTGGCGGCGGCGAAACCGCAGACCGGCGAGATCGGCGTGGAAGGCATCGAGGTACAGCGCGTGGCCACGCTGCCCGCGCAGGGCGGCGTGCCGCAAGCGGTGACGCCCGCCGGCAGCTACGTCTATGAATTCAGCTGGGCGCCCGATAGCCAGCGCGTGGCCTACGTCGCGGCACCCGCGCCGGGCGACAACAACTGGTGGATCGCGCAGCTCTATGTGCAGGCGGCGCAGCCCGGCGCACCGCGCACCGCGCTGGTCGATCCGCACACCGTCAGTGGGCCGTTGCGCGGCTTGCAGATCGCCTTGCCGCGCTGGTCGCCGGATGGTTCGCGCATTGCATTTATCGGCGGACTGATGAGCGATCAAGGTTCCACCGGCGGAGATATCTACAGTGTTGCGGCCAACGGCGGCGCGCTCGTGGATCTCACGCCCGGCATCCACGTCACGCCTTCCTGGCTGAGCTGGCGTTCGCCCGAGTCGATGCTGGTAACGCAGATCAACAACGGCCAGGCCGAATTGGCCGAATACACCGTGCAGGCGGACCGTGCGCAACAGCAGCGCGTGTTGTTCGTCGCGCCCGGTTACGTCGGCGACGGCACGGCACTGCTGGCGCTGTCTTTCTCGGCCGATCACAAGCTGGTCGCGTTCAGCCAGTCCTCGTTCGAGGTGGCGCCGGAGGTTTACGCCGGCGCGGTGGGCGAGGCGATGCCCAAGGCCGTCACCGCGATCAACGACGGCCAGAAGCCCAGCTGGGGCAAGGCGCGCTCGGTGGAGTGGAACAACCAGGGCATGCATGTGCAGGGCTGGCTGCTTTATCCGGCCCATTACGATCCAAGCAAGCGCTATCCGATGATCGTCAATATCCATGGCGGCCCGTCCGCCGCGGTGATTCCGCACTGGCCGTCGGTGGGCTATGGCGCGGTGCCGTTCTCTACGCTCGGCTATTTCGTGTTCATGACCAATCCGCGCGGCAGCTTCGGCGAAGGCGAGGCGTTTGTGCAGGCCAATCGCAAGGACTTCGGCTACGGCGATCTGCGCGACACGCTGGCCGGCGTGGATGCGGTGGAGAAGATGGTGCCGGTGGACGATCATCGCCTGGGCCTGACCGGCTGGAGCTACGGCGGCTTCATGAGCATGTTCGCGCCCACGCAGACGCAGCGCTTCCGCGCGGTGGTCGCCGGCGCGGGCATAGCCAACTGGCAGAGCTACTACGGACAGAACCTGATCGACCAATGGATGATTCCGTTCTTCGGCGCTTCCGTGTACGACGATCCGGCCGTCTACGCCAAAAGTTCGGCAATCAATTTCATCAAGCAGGTAAAAACGCCCACGCTGATCGTCGTCGGCGAACGCGATGCGGAGTGTCCCGCACCGCAATCGTTCGAATACTGGCATGCGCTGCGCGCGCTGGGCGTGGCGACTTCGCTGGTGGTGTATCCCAACGAGGGGCATCACTTCTACAACCCGGCCAACCAGCGTGACGTGCTGCAGCGTGCGCTCAACTGGTTCGAGAAATACCTGCCGCCGGGACAGTAAGGTTCTGGCGTAGCGCGTGTGATTCCGGCGCCGGCGGGAATCACGCGCGGGTAGAACGCTGGCCGTTGCATCACGCCATGATCCGGCGCTAAAACAATTCTCCCTGCGGCGAGCGCTCGCGCGGCGGCACGAAACGCGTGCCGTCCAGCGCCAGTTCGCGCGTACGGCCAAGATCGTGACGCCGGCACGCCAGTTCGAAACGCTTGCGCAGCAGGTCGGCAAATACGCCCTGGCCGCGCATGCGCGTAGCGAAGTTGCTGTCGTAGTCGCGCCCCTGGTTCATCTGCCGCACCAGGCTCATCACGTGTTCGGCGCGCTGCGGCGCGTGCAAGGCCAACCATTGGCGAAACAGCGCCTTCAACTCCAACGGCAGTCGCAGCACGGTGTATCCCGCGCACGCGGCGCCGGCCTGGGCTGCCTGTTCGATCACCGCTTCCATGTCGCAGTCGTTCAGCGCGGGAATGATCGGCGCCACCAGCACGCCCACCGGCACGCCCGCCTGGGCCAATGTCCGAATCGCCTTGATGCGCCGATGCGGCGCGCTTGCGCGTGGCTCGAGCTTGGCGGCCAGGTGGTTGTCCAGCGAATTGACCGAAACGAAAACCTGCACCAGCCGTTCGCGCGCCATCGGCACCAGCAGATCGAGGTCGCGCTCCACCAGCGCGTTCTTGGTGACGATGACGCAGGGGTGGCGACATTGGGCCAGCACTTCCAGCGCTGCGCGCGTGATGCGCCAGCGCTTTTCGATCGGCTGATACGGATCGGTGCTGCTGCCAATGTTGATCGGGCTCACCACGTAACCTGGCTTGGTCAGCTCCGCGCGCAACACCTGGGCGAAGTTGGTCTTGGCGCGCAGTTTTGTTTCGAAATCCAGGCCCGGGGAAAGATTGAGATAGCTGTGCGTGGGTCGGGCGAAGCAATAAATGCATCCATGTTCGCAGCCGCGGTACGGATTCATCGCCTGGCTGAAGTGGATGTCGGGCGAGTCGTTGTGTGTGATGACGCTGCGTGCGCGCTCCTCGGTGACCTGTGTGCACGGGCGCGGCGTTTCTTGATCCAGCACCGCTTGTTGCCAGCCGTCATCTTCGGCGTGGTGCCGGATCGTCTCGAAGCGTCCTTCCGGATTGGAAGCGGCGCCACGGCCCTTGAATGCGGTGGGGTGCTCAGCCATCGCTCCATCATGCATGCGCGCCATCTCAGACGGTGCGACACTCAGGGTTGCGCGGCATCGCGCAGTTGCTGGTCCAGCCAGGCTGCCATCGCCGGCAGGGGATAGTTTTGTTCGAGCTGCCGCTGCATCTCGTCGAACACCGGCGGCGAGATGGTCCAGCCGAGCGGCAGCGGATAATGGCCGGGACAAAGACGCATATGCCAGAGCACGTCGCCGCCATTCGGTTCGGCGGCATCCAGGTGCAGCGAGGCGAGCAATTGGGCGCGGGCAAATTCGCCGCGTGCGTCGCGCGTGCCGAGCAGGGCGATCGCCGGTGCAAGCACATCGCCGTAGCTGGCACGTTCTGTGGCGCTTGGCACGCGCGGGCATGCGGCCGAATACAGAGGAAGCGGGTGGTCGGGATCGTGCGCGTCGACGAAATCGTGCAGGCTCGGGTCGTTGCTGATGTGTATCACGATGAAGCGTAGCGGCTGGTGTTGCCGCGCCGCGATGGCGCGCAGGCGCCGCATGATTTCGCGCAAGGTGGTGGTGCCGGAGTTTTCGAAGTAACCGCCATCGACCAGCTGCAGCGAAGGAAGCGCCGCGGATGAAGCGTGGGCCGGCGCGGCGGTTTGCAACGTGCCGGCGGGACTGAAGTAGGTGAAGCGCGCACTGTTGAGCACGGCCTCGCTCAGCGGCATGCGCGGGTCGAGCCAGCGCGAGCCGTCGTAGGCCGTGGTCCATGGGCTGTTTGCGAACGGCTGGAATGGATCCTCGATGAAACGCCATCCCTGGCCCACGGTAGTGCTGTTGAAGAACAGTGCGGGCGCGTCGATGTTGGCGCTGCCATCGGCGTGTTCGTATAAGTTGGCAAAGGGCGCGGACCATGACGTGATGCCCTGCGCGCCCGCAGCCTGTTCCCACGCGCGTGCGAGCGCGCGTCCGCGGTCGTCGAACAAGGCGAACGGCAGCCAGCGTTGGGTGAAATCGACGAACCACGTATTGGCCATCACCGGCGCCAGGAAATCGTGGTTCAGCATGTTCTCGCACAGTGCCTGCGCGGACAGGCCGGTATGCGGTGCCACTTGCAAGCTGGTGACGTAGGCCGCAAGCCCCATGCTTCCGCCCGAAACGCCGCTGCCGGCGAAAAAGTAGCGTTCGAACACCGGCTCGCCGCCGTTCGGCGGCGACGTCCGATCGACCAGCGCGGTAAACCGGCTTAGCACCATCGCCGTCCATGCCGCGCTGCGCAGGCCGCCGCCTTCGGTGGATACCACGATCACCGGGCAGGCACGTTGCGGCACGCAGCGGCTATCGAGCCATGCGCGCGCATAGGCGTCGAAATCCGGGCGTCGATCCGGCGGCGGCGGGGCGGGCCGCTGGTGCGTGCTCATCGACGGATACTGGCGCACGCGGTGGTTGTCGTTCAAATGCAACGCCTGCAGCGTTGCGGCTGTCAGCATCAACAGGCTGATCAGCGGCAAGCCGCGGCGGTCGGCGAGCATGCACAGGAATCCGCCACTCATGCAGAAGAAGCTGCCCACGATCAGCAGCACCGCCAGCGTACCCATGCCATCGAACTGGCGCGGCTGCAGCACCACCAGACCGGTCACCAGCACATTGAGCAGCAAGCTGGCGATGAAGATGCTTAGCGGCAGCATGCCAAGTGCGCTGATCGACTGCACGCGCGATTCAACCGCCTCGGCCGTCGCTGGGCCGCTGTTCCTGTTGCGTGCCTTCACGAACCATTGATGTCCGGTAAACAGCGCGATCATCGCGGCGGCTTCGATCAGCAGGCCCGCGCAGCGCAGGTCGCGGCGATGGCACGCCTCAAGGGTGCTGCAACTGGCTTGCGGCGCACCGCGCAACGCCAGCGCGTAGCCGAACAACAGGAGCAACGGCGCGCTGGCGCCCAACACCCTGGGAATCCACCGGCGCAACGGTGCGGCGCGCGGATCCTGCAGCGACGGCCAGCGCGGATAGGTCAGGCGATAGGCGTGATAGGCGCTGTACCAACCCGCCCAGCCCGCCATGGCCGCGGTAGCCAGCAGGAAGACGTAGCGGGTGCTGCTGGGATCGGCCCACATCGCGATCAGGAACAGCTCCGAAACCTGTTCGACGTTGCTCACCACCACCGTGGCGAAGGCCAGCACGAGCAACGGCACGCGGACCGGCTTGGCGTGGTCCAGCGCAACGCCGAGCCACTGGACCGCGCCCAGGACCGCCGCCCATGGCTGTCGCCGCAGGGACGTGGATGAAGCCCGCTCTGCCATCTATCTGCGTTCCTGTGCCGGTGGGCCTCCATAGTAAGCACAAGGCGGCACCGGACTGGTGCCAGGGATCGCACTGGCGCGCCGGCCGCCAGCGTATGATGCGTTTGGCGCTTTCGGTGGCGGAAGGGGCTTGTCATGCGTTGGTTATGGCTGGTTGCAACGTTGCTGTCATGGATGCTGTGCTTTACCCGCCACGGCGCCGGCGCGATGATGGTGTGGTTGCTGCTTGGCGTCCTGGGCGCGGTCGCCACGGTACTGATGTTCGCGCAGGCACGCATCCGTGCCGTTGCGCGGCCGGAGCCGCCGATCGAGCTGATGCGCCGTTCAGACGATTTCAACAAGCCTCCCCAGGCATGATGTTGCACTGCAACTTTGGCGGTTTAGCCACCCGAACGCTACACTCGAACGTTGATGGTTGACGCCAGCAGCGCAGGTGTCGCGCCGTTTCCCCTGAGTGCGCTCGCCGATGAACGGCGAGCAGGAGGCAAGCATGTCCAAGGTCTATCCGGTCGATCCCACATTCGCCGCCAAGGCGCGCCTGCGCAAGGATGATTACGAACACTTGTACGCCGAGTCGGTGGGCGACCCGGAAGGTTTTTGGAAGCGCATGAGCGAGCGGCTGGCGTGGATCAAGCCGCCCACCCGCATCCGCGATGTATCGTTCGATCCGAACGACCTGCACATCCGCTGGTACGACGACGGCCAGCTCAACGTTTCGGCCAACTGCCTCGATCGCCACCTGGCCACGCGCGGCGACAAGACCGCGATCATCTTCGAGGGCGACGATCCGAACGAGTCGCGCCGCATCAGCTACCGCCAGCTGCATACGGAAGTTTGCAAGTTCGCCAACACGCTCAAGCATCTGGGCGTGGCCAAGGGCGATCGTGTGGCGATCTACATGCCGATGGTTCCAGAAGCGGCCGTGGCCATGCTGGCGTGCGCCCGCATCGGCGCGGTTCACTCGGTGGTATTTGGCGGCTTCTCGCCCGATTCGCTGGCCGGCCGCATCGCCGACTCCACCGCCAAGCTGGTGGTGACCGCTGATGAAGGCGTGCGCGGCGGCAAGAAGATTCCTCTGAAAGCCAACGTGGACGCTGCCCTGGAGCGCCCCGGCACCAACAGCGTGGAAACGGTGGTGGTGGTGCGCCGCACGGGTTCGGCAGTGCCGATGCAATCGCCGCGCGATCGTTATTACCACGTGCTGATGGAAGGCCAGTCGGCCGATTGTCCGGCCGAGCCGATGGAGGCCGAGCACCCGCTGTTCATCCTCTACACCTCCGGCTCCACCGGCAAGCCCAAGGGCGTGCTGCACACCTCCGGCGGATACCTCGTGTATGCCGGCCTGACGCACGAGATGATTTTCGATCTGCGCGAGGATGACGTGTACTGGTGCACCGCCGACGTGGGCTGGGTCACCGGCCACAGTTACGTGGTGTATGGACCGCTGGCCAACGGCGCGACCACGCTGATGTTCGACGGCGTGCCGAACTATCCGGATTTCAGCCGCTTCTGGCAGGTGGTGGACAAGCACAAGGTGAGCCTGTTCTATACCGCGCCCACCGCGATCCGCGCATTGATGCGCGAAGGCGAAGCGCCGGTAAAGAAGTGCTCGCGCGCCAGCCTGCGCCTGCTCGGCTCGGTGGGTGAGCCGATCAATCCGGAAGCCTGGGAGTGGTATCACCGCGTCGTCGGCGACGAGCGCTGCCCGATCGTCGATACCTGGTGGCAAACCGAAACCGGCGGCATTCTCATCACGCCGCTGGCCGGCGCCATCGCGACCAAGCCCGGATCGGCTACGTTGCCGTTCTTTGGCGTCAAGCCCGCGGTGGTTGACGCCGGCGGCGCGGTGCTCGAGGGCCCGGCCGAAGGTAACTTGCTGATCACCGATTCCTGGCCGGGCCAGATGCGCACCGTCTACGGCGATCACCAGCGTTTCATCGACACCTATTTCAAGGCGTATCCGGGTAGCTACTTCACCGGTGACGGCGTGCGCCGCGACGAGGACGGTTATTACTGGATCACCGGTCGCGTCGATGACGTCATCAATGTATCGGGGCATCGCATCGGCACCGCCGAGGTTGAAAGTGCGCTGGTGTCGCATCCCAAGGTAGCCGAGGCGGCGGTGGTGGGTTGCCCGCACGAGATCAAGGGCCAGGGCATTTATGCGTACGTCACGCTGGTTGCCGGCGAACAGGGCAGCGAGGAGCTGCGCAAGGAGCTGGTGGCATGGGTGCGCAAGGAAATCGGCCCGATCGCCACGCCCGACTACATCCAGTGGGCGCCGGGTCTGCCCAAGACGCGTTCGGGCAAGATCATGCGTCGCATCCTGCGCAAGATCGGCGAGAACCAGCCCGATCAGCTGGGCGATATTTCGACGCTCGCCGATCCGGGCGTGGTGAAGAATCTGGTCGATGAACGTCTGATCCGCTGACCTCGCGCCTGGGCAAAGGCAACGCCGTCGCGCTTGTCAGCGGCGGCGGCGATCCGGCAGCATGTGGCGATGCAGACCACCCTCGGCCAGGACGTCGCGACCATTGCCGCGGGCTTGGGCAACGAGCGTATCGACGTTTGGCAACTCGCGTATCGGCGCGCGCAGCGGCGCGATCCGCTGCGTGCATTGCTGGCCGTTTACCTGGGTGTGCCGGCCGATGCGGTAACGTTTGTCCAGGATGTGCACGGCCGGCCGGAGCTGGCGCCTCCGTGGCACGGACTGCTGCAATTCAATTGGTCGCATAGCGTGGATCGCGCATTGATTGCCGTTACGCGCGATGTCGCACCGGGCATCGATGTGGAGCGAATTCGGCCCCGACCGCGCGCGATGGCATTGGCCGAGCGTTTTTTTCACAGCGAGGAAACCGCGGCGTTGGCCGCACTGGACCCAGCACGGCGCGAGCATGCTTTTCTTGAGCTGTGGACGGGCAAGGAAGCGGTCTTGAAGGCGCTAGGCCGTGGCCTTGCCTTCGGCCTGGACCGCCTGCGGCTGGGCGTAACGCCACCGGGACCATTGCTGTGGCTTGACGGCGACGATCCCGGGCAATGGCAATTGCATCGCCTCCCGCTCGGCGCCGACCATGTGGCCAGCGTGGCCTGGCGCGGCCCACCTCGCGAGATACGCCTATGGACACTTGCCGACGGCCCTTGAACGGCGCACTGTGTGCGGCCCGGAGCTATTTTCCTGCCGATCCATGACTCTGCTTAGCGTCAATCTCAACAAGATTGCGGTGCTGCGCAATTCGCGCGGTGGACACGAACCTGAGATCGCGCGCGCGGCGGCCACCTGCATCGAAGCCGGCTGCGGCGGCATCACCGTGCATCCGCGGCCGGACATGCGGCACGTAAGGCCCGGCGATGTGCGCAGCCTGGCGGCATTGCTGCGCGGACGCGTGGAATACAACATCGAGGGCAACCCCTTTGCCGCGCCGCGTGGAGAATATCCCGGCCTGATCGCGCTGGCGCGCGAAGTGCGCCCGACCCAGGTGACCCTGGTGCCCGACAGCGATGGGCAAATTACTTCCGATCACGGGTTCGACCTGGCCAACGACGCCGAACGCTTGCGTCCGCTGGTAGCGCAGTTGCGCGAACTAGGCTGCCGCGTAAGCCTGTTCGTCGATCCGGGCGCCACCGGCTTCGAACACGCCGTGGCCATCGGTGCGCAGCGCGTGGAAATCTACACCGGTCCTTACGCCGAAGCCTTCGCCGACGGCAACGCCGCCGCGCAGCTGGCCTTGTGCGTAGACACCGCGCGCCGCGCGCAACAGGCAGGTTTGGCCGTCAATGCCGGACACGACCTGAGCCAGGCCAATCTCGGCACCTTGCGCGTGGCCATTCCGGGTTTGGCGGAAGTGTCGATCGGGCATGCCCTGATCGGCGAGGCGCTTTATGAAGGGCTCGCCAACACGGTTCGCCATTACCTGCAGATCCTGCGCTGACCGGTCCTTTCCATTTGGACGGCTATACGGATAGGCGCTGCCGGCCGGCAAACAAAAACCCCCGCTTGCGCGGGGGTTTTTGCGGGTAGCGCCGGGTGGCGATTGAATTGCTCCGGTTCAATCGCCGCCTTTATTACTGACCATTGCTGTCGGTGAAGCCGATCTTGTTCAGGCCGTAGCTCTTCGCATCGGCAAGCACGCGGGCGACCACCTGGTAAGGCACTTCGTCGGCCGCATCGATCTGCAATTCCGGCTGATCGGCATCCGCCTTGGTCGCGATCACGGCGATCTGCGTCTTCAGCTGGGCCTCGTCCACCGGCGTGTCGTTCCAGTAGAACGCACCGGACTGGTCGATCTTCAGATGCACCGGCTCGGGCGGATTCGACGGCGGAATCACGTTCGGGTTCGGTTGCGGCAGGTCGATCTTGATCTTGTGGGTCATGATCGGCGCCGTGATCATGAAGATGATCAGCAGCACCAACATCACGTCGACGAGCGGCGTAACGTTGATGTCGGCCATCGGGCCTTTGCCACTTCCACTACTGAATGCCATGGCTCGTCACTCCTTGCCGGTCGTCATGAAACCGACGTGGACCATGCCCGAATCCTTGGCTTCACCCAGCACCTTGCGGACCGTCTTGAATTCGGTGTCCTTGGCGGCGCGAATCTGCAGCTCAGGCTGCGGAGTCATCGACGCATAGACCACGAACTTCGCTTTCAACTCGCTATCGCTGAGCGACTGCTGGCTGTCGTTGAGGTACATACTGCCATCGTCCTTGATGGCCAGATCAATCGGCTCGACCTTGGGCGCCTCGTCGGCGGTCTTGGGGTTGGCCGTCGGCAGCTTCACCGTAATCCGGTGCGACATCAGGGGTGCCGTGATCATGAAGATGATCAGTAGCACCAACATCACGTCGACGAGCGGCGTGACGTTGATTTCCGACATCGGCGAGCCGGATTCGTTTCCGGAACTCATCGCCATGGGTCAATCCCTCACTTTTGGCTCGGAGCGGTGCCTTCGACACGAGCGCCGGTCGCGAAGAAGTCGTGCAGGTCGTGCGCGAATTCGTCGAAGCGAGCGTAGGTCAGGCGGTTCGAACGGGTGAAGAAGTTGTAGGCGAGCACGGCCGGGATAGCGGTGAACAGACCGAACGCGGTCATGATCAGCGCTTCACCCACGGGGCCGGCCACCGCTTCCATCGACGCGTTACCGGAGGCGGCGATGCGGATCAGCGCACCGTAAATACCCCACACGGTACCGAGCAGACCGACGAACGGAGCGGACGAACCGACCGTGGCGAGCAGGGTCATGCCGCCTTCCATGCGCAGGCTTTCGCGAGCGACGGCCTGGCGCAGGGCGCGGTCGATGAATTCCGAGCGGCTCAGCGATTCGGCGAGGCGGCCACCGCCGGCCGAAGCCTGCTGGTGGTGAGCCACCGCGGAAGCGGCGTCGAGGGCGATCTTGGAGAAGGGTTCGCCCTTGGGCTGGGCTTCCAGCTCACGGATGGCGTCCTGGGTCGAGTTATTCGACCAGAAGCCGTTGATCACGCCGTCGGCACGACCGCGCACCATTTGGTTGCGGATGGCGTTGGCGATGATGAAGTACCAGGAGGAGAAGGACATCACCACCAGTACCACGAACACCGTCCACCCCAGAAAATCGAAGTTGTGGAGCAGGTCGTGGAAACCCATTTGTTGCATCGCCATTGCGTTGGCGTTGCCACCCAGAGCCGGAGCGGCATTGGACGGAGCAGGAGTCTGTTGGAACATAAACGCTACCCTTGGAAGTCAAGCGTGAACTGTAACTGTAATTGGTATTACAGCTGATTGAGATTGAAGTTGACGGGTACGCGAACGTAACCCTCAATCTTCTGGCCATTTTTGATTTCAGGATTGAAACGCCACTTTTGCGCCGTTTCAACCGCTGCACGGTCAAGCTCGCGGTAGCCGCTGGACTGTTCGACCTTGATGTCCTTGGGCGTACCGTCGACAGACACCAGGATCAACAGCGTAACCGTGCCCTCATGCCGCTGGCGAATGGCCTGGGGCGGGTACCTGGGCGTAATGCGGCTGTTGTAGCTGATGTCTTGCGCTGCCTGGATATCCTGCGGCGGTGCCGGCGGCGCGGGTGGCGCGGGCGGCGGCGACGGCGCTGGATTGGTGGACTGCTCCGTCACAGCCGGCGGCGGTGCCGGCGGCGGCGGCGTCGGCGGCGGGATCACCTGCTTGATGATCTTCGGCGGCGGCTGCTTGGGCGGCTCCGGCGGCGGCGGCGGCGGGGGAGGAGGCGGCGGCGGGGGTTCGATGAAGTTCACCTGCACGATCTTTTCTTTCTGAACTTCCGCCGTTTTCGGGGGCGCCATTGGCGCGATCAGTATCAGGAAAGCAAACGCATGCAGCGCAATGGCTACCGCCAGCGCCCATGTGCGCCCCCAACTGAACGGCTTTACGCCGGTGTCTTCGTTACTTGAGGCCATCTGTCGCTTTCAATCAGGAGCTAGTCAATCGAGTGACGTGGTCGCAGCACCCAGCGGCAAAGCCGTTCCCAAGAGGGTGACATTTGCCACTGGACAATGCGGGAAAAGTCCAACGGTACAACAGCACATGGCGTTTGTATAGCGTTTTCAGGGCGGATTTATGGCCGCCTAGAAGGCCGCGAAACGACAAACGCCACGTGTTCTTACATCAATTACCCACACCGGCTTTTTGCAGCCAGGCCTTGGCCTGGGCCGCGGTTTCCGGATCCTTCTCTGCATCGAGCATGGCGGTCGCGGCACCTGCCTTGTCCTTCAAGCCGATATTGGCCTGGGCCAGATCCATGTAGGCCCGTCCCTTGTGCTGCACACCTTTGTTGATGCCTTGCTGGATAAGCTGCTTGGCATCGGTGTAGTTGTTGTTTTCCAACTGGGCGAGGCCGGCCTTGACGTAGATCTCGCCGGTCTTGGCATCAGGTATCGCTTTCTTGTACGCGGCGATGGCAGTGTCGTAGTCACCGCCGTTGAAGGCGGCATCGCCGAGCAGTTCGTTGCTCTCGGCATCGTCGGGCACGACACCCTTGCTGATGCCTTCCTTCAATACGGCAATGGCCTTGTCCGAATCAGGCTTGGGATCGTCGGCCTGCTGCGCGGCCATCATGTGGAGCTTGGCCAGGATCACGTATTCCTGCTTGTCTTTGAGCAGGCCTTGCGTGCGGCCTTTCTCCAGCAGGCTCATGGCCTCGGGATACTTCTGGGTCTGCACGAGCAGGTTGACGTTGTTCTCGAACGCCACCGGGTTGCTGCTGTCGGTGCTGAGCTGCTTCTGTGCAATCTGCGTGGCCAGATCCTTCTGCCCCGTGGCGTTGTACGACTGCAGCAGCACCTCATCCCAATTGGGTTCGGACTTGCCGCCGTTCATCGCCTGGGCTTGCTTGATCTGCGCGATAGCCTCGGGATATTTCTTCAGGCCGTAATACGCTTCGCCTTCCCAACCGTGCGAGTCGACGTTGTCGCTGTGACCGTCTGCGCGCCATTTTTCCAGCGTATCGATCGTCTGCTGAAACTGCTGGTTGACCAGGTAGAAGTTGGCCAGCTGCAGTTCCATCTGGAAGTAGTCGTCGTTGTCCAGCGAATCGAGCGCGAGCGCGCGCTGGATCATGTCCGTGGCGGTCTTCACGTCGTTGTTCTTGGCATGCGCGAAGGCCAATCCCTGGAGCGCCTTGGCCTGGGCGTACTTGCTTTTGCTGGAGTCGATCAGAGGCTGCAGCAGCGGCGTGGCCTTGGCCAGGTCGCCGGCGTTCGCCGCGGTGAGACCTTCCTGCAGGGCTTTGGCTTCCTTGGCGTTGGTGAGGTCGTTCTTGGGCGCCTTGCGCGTCGCATTCGGGTACAGCGTCGCGGCTTTCTGATCGCCGGAGGAGGACGAATGGTCGCTCGCTAGCGCCGGAGTGCTCGCCAACATCAGCGCGAATGCAGCGCCGGCCAGCATCTTCAGGGAAGCGTTTGTCATAGCGTTCCTCAAAATGGAGGGGAGTCGGATTTCACGCACAAGCTGTGCGGGGGATCACTGAGATTAACCTGAGGTGATACCTGATAACAAGTCGCAATGCCGCATGAAAGGCATTTTTAAATCAAAGGCTTATGGTACCCGGGCCATACGCGGGCGCATTTTTTGCGGCTGGAGACGGATATGACAGGCATAAGTCATGTCTGGCCGGTGTGAAGGAGCGCTGTACGGCTTGTACCTTTGCACTAACGCATTAACACACTAGTTTGGCCGGTCACGCGTGCGGCGCGCGCTATCCGCACGCCGCACTTGCGGGTGTTACACGTCCAGGTTGGCCACTTTAAGCGCGTTTGCTTCGATGAAGTCGCGCCGCGGTTCCACCGCCTCGCCCATCAGCATGGAGAACATCTGATCGGCCGCGATCGCGTCTTCGATGCCTACCTGCAACATGCGGCGCGTGTCCGGATTGACGGTGGTTTCCCATAGCTGCTCCGGGTTCATTTCACCCAGGCCCTTGAAGCGCTGGATGGTGCGGCCCTTCTTCGCCTCGTCGAGCAACCAGCCGCGCACGTCGGCAAAACGCAGGACGCCGCGCGAACCGTTGCCCCGGCGGACCACGGCACTGGGCTGGATCAAGCCGGCCAGCTGTTGGCTTATGTTGAGGATCGGGCGGAATTCAGAGCTGCTGAAGAACGTTTGCGGTAGCAGCCAGGTGTGATTGAGGCCATGCTGGTCGCGTATGACTTCGATCGCCGCCGTCTGGTCGCCCTGGGCCGGACGCAGGGCCAGGCGGTAGCGCGGCTTGCCCAGGCCGCTGCTGGCAAGGTTCTTGGCCACGCCATCCAGCCAGGTTTGCATGGCGGCGGCGTCCTGCCAATGACGGGCTTCCAGCGGCGCGTGCTCGACCATCGCGGTAAGTACGTTGGCATCGAAGCGATGTCCCAGGCGCTCGATCTGATCCAATGCGAGCTGGTAATCGCGCAGCAGCTTTTCGAGGGCCTCGCCGGTAATGGGCGGGGCGTCGGGACTGTAGGCCAGTTCGGCGTTGTCCACCGCGTTGGAGATCAGGTAGGCGTTGAGCGCCGCATCGTCTTTCAGGTAAAGCTCTTGCTTGCCCTGCTTGAGTTTGTACAGCGGCGGCAGGCCGATGTAGACATGGCCGCGCTCGATCAGCTCGGGCATCTGGCGATAGAAGAACGTGAGCAGCAGCGTGCGGATGTGCGAGCCGTCCACGTCCGCGTCGGTCATGATGATGATGTGGTGATAGCGCAGCTTGTCGGGGTTGTAATCCTCTTTGCCGATGCCGGTACCCAGGGCCGTGATCAGCGTGCCGACTTCGGCGGAGGACAGCATTTTGTCGAAGCGCGCTTTCTCGACGTTGAGGATCTTGCCCTTTAGCGGCAGCACCGCCTGGGTCTTGCGATTTCGGCCCTGCTTGGCCGAGCCGCCGGCGGAGTCACCCTCGACCAGGAACAGTTCGCACAGCGAGGGATCTTTTTCCTGGCAATCGGCCAGCTTGCCCGGCAGGCCGGCGATGTCGAGCGCGCCCTTGCGGCGGGTCATTTCGCGTGCTTTACGGGCCGCTTCGCGCGCGCGCGCGGCGTCCACCACCTTGACGGCAATGGCCTTGGCTTCGTTGGGATGCTCAAGCAGGAACTCGCCGAGCTTTTCGTAGACCACCTGCTCCACCACCGTCTTGACCTCGGACGAAACGAGCTTGTCCTTGGTCTGCGAGGAGAACTTCGGATCGGGCACCTTCACCGACAGCACCGCGATCAGGCCTTCGCGCATGTCATCGCCCGACAGCGTGACCTTGGCGTTCTTGGCCAAGCCTTCCTTCTCGATGTAGGCCTGCAGCGCGCGTGTCAGTGCCGCGCGAAACCCGGTCAGGTGCGTGCCGCCGTCGCGCTGCGGAATGTTGTTGGTGAAGCAGAACATCGTCTCCTGGTAGGAGTCGGTCCATTGCATCGCAAGTTCCACGGTGATGCTGTCTTGCTGGGCGCTTAGACTGATCACGTTGGGGTGCAGCGCCGTCTTCAGCTGGGCCAGATGCTGCACGAACGAGCGGATGCCGCCTTCGTACGCAAACGTGTCGTGCCGCCCTTCCCCGCGCTCATCGTACAGTTCGATGGTGACGCCGGAATTGAGGAAGGCCAGCTCGCGCAGGCGCTTGGCCAGCACGTCGTAATGGAATTCGATGTGGGTGAAGGTCTGCGGGCTGGGCAGAAAGCGCACGGTGGTGCCGCGCTTGTCCGACGGACCTACCATTTTCACCGGGTACTGCGGCTCGCCCAGCGAATATTCCTGCTGGTATTCGTGGCCGTCGCGATGGATGGTCAGCCACAGGCGTTCGCTAAGCGCATTGACCACCGACACGCCCACGCCGTGCAGGCCGCCGGACACCTTGTACGAGTTCGCGTCGAACTTGCCGCCCGCGTGCAGCACGGTCATCACCACTTCCGCGGTGGAACGGCCCTCTTCCGGATGCATATCCACCGGGATACCGCGGCCGTTATCGATCACGCTGACGGAGCCATCGTCGTGGATGGTCACGATCACGCGGTCGCAATAGCCGGCTAGCGCCTCGTCGATGGAGTTATCAACGACTTCGAACACCATGTGGTGGAGTCCGGTGCCATCGTCGGTATCGCCGATGTACATCCCGGGGCGCTTGCGCACCGCTTCCAGTCCCTTGAGTACCTTGATGCTGTTCGAATCGTAGGATGCGTTCATGCAGTAACCATTTTCGACGCCATGAACCGCCCGGATGGCGCCAGGAAAGCCGGGACGGATGCAACCCTGCAATTATAGCAGGGCCGTCAATCGGCCCTGTTCCACGTGGAACACTTTGGGCTGGGTTTGGCGCAGGAGCATGGGGATCTCGGTACCGGTAATGAGCACCTGCGCCGGGACAGCCTGAAGGCGCTCAATCACCGCGGCCTGATGCGACAGATCCAGCTCGGACGCCAAATCATCCAGGCATACGACCGGCCACTCGCCGCGCCGCTCGGCATCCAGCCTGGCCTGGGCCAGCAGGCAGACCATCGCCACCAGTTTCTCCTGCCCTCGCGAAAGGTGCTCGCGCTGTGGCGCCTGATCGAAGGAGAGGGACCAATCGGCACGATGAGGGCCCGCCGAAGTATGCCCCTTGGCAAGATCGCGCCGGCGCTGGTTAGCCAGCGTCCAGGCGAGGTCTTCGTCGTCCGGCCAGCCGGGCTTGTAACGCAGCTCCAGGCCACCCAATTCGGGTAGCAGAGCGGCGGCCAGCTCGCGCAGGTAATTCATCAACCCGGCTATATAAGCGCGGCGCCACGCATCAATTTGCGCCCCGTTTCGCGCCAGCTCCAGCTCCCAGGGGCCGTACAAGTCGTCATGGGGCCCCTGGTCGGAACGCAGCAAGCTATTTCGTTGCTTGAGGGCCCGCTGATAGCGGCGCCACGCGGCGAGGAACTCATGTTCCACGTGGAACACACCCCAATCCAGGAAGCGGCGGCGTTCCTCAGCGGCCCCGGCGATCAGCGCGTGCGACCCCGGCTCAAAGCAAACCACCGCGCATTCCCGCACCAACTGGCCGATAAGCACGTCCTGCCCCTCAACCCGGGCATTCCAACGCGAACCCTCACGCCCCAAACCGAGCCGGACCAACCGACCGTCCTGGCGGCGCAAGGTTGAAAAAATGCTCAAGCCGGCGCTACCACGTTGAAGCAAGGCCTCCCGCGCCCCGCTGCGAAAGGAGCGTCCATGCGAAAGCAAGAAGGCGGCTTCAAGCACCGAGGTCTTGCCAGCGCCATTCGCCCCGACGAGCACGTTAAAGCCCGGAGCGAGCTCCAGCGACGCATCGTCGATGCACCGCAGCGCGCGCAGCTGCAAGCGTTCAAACCTCAAAAGCGCGTACTCCAAAACGACAACGCCGGAGCTTCAAGGCTCCGGCGTCGCAATAAAAACAGACGAGAGGGTCCAACCCCGTCCGGCCCATCAGAGCCGCAACGGCATGATCACATGCCGGGATTGTTCGTTGTCGTCTTCCTGCACCAGGCAGCTCGATTGCGCATCGCGCAAGCTCAAACGCGCTTTATCGCCGCGCAGCGCCGCGAGCGCATCCAGCAGATACCCCACGTTGAACCCCACCGTGAGATCGGAAACGCCGGTATCGGCTTCGACCTCCTCTACCGCTTCCTCCTGCTCGGGGTTGTGCGCCACGATACGCAGCTTTCCGGGCGAAAACTCCAGTTTTACGCCACGGTACTTCTCATTGGACAAGATGGCCGCGCGCTGCAGCGCACCGCGCAATACTTCCCGATCGAGCGTGGCCCGCTTGTCGGCGCCCAGTGGGATCACTGCTTCGTAATCCGGAAAGCGCCCGTCGATCAGCTTGGACGTAAATACCACCTCGCCGCGGCGCACGCGCAGATGATTGCGTCCAAACTCAAGCTCCACCGCGCCTTCTCCGGACTCAAGCAGACCGACCAGCTCATTGACACCTTTGCGCGGAATGATGATCTGGCGGCGCGTGGACACCTTGCTTTCCAGGTGCGTCTCTTTCAACGCCAAACGATGCCCATCGGTGGCGACGCAGCGCAGCGCATGCTCCTGCAGATCCAGCAACATACCGTTGAGGTAGTAGCGGACATCCTGGTTGGCCATGGCAAACGCGGTGCGGTCCATCAAGTCGCGTAGCACTTCTTCGGGCAAGCTCACGCGCTCGACCAGTTCTATTTCATCGATGGTCGGAAACTCGGTAGCCGGCAAGGTGGCCAGGGTGAAGCGGCTGCGACCGGCATTCAAGGCGACGCGGTCGCCATTCTGCTTCAGCTCGATCTTGGCCCCGTCCGGCAGCGCCCGAACGATGTCGAACAACTTGCGAGCCGGAATGGTGGTTTCGCCGTCGACCAGTTTGTCGGCGTCGGTGGCGGCGACCATCTCCACCTCCAGGTCTGTGCCGGTAAACGACAGCTTGCCGCCGCTCACCTTCACCAGGAGATTGGCAAGTACAGGCAGCGTCTGGCGACGTTCGACCACACCGACGACCTGCTGCAGGGGTTTAAGCAGAGCTTCTCGTTGGATGCTGAATTGCATGTTTGTGCTTTCCCTATCCTGCAGTTCTGTTTTTAAAAGAAGAGTGGTGGTTGCAGTAGGTGCCGTGGATAACTTGAAAAGCCAAAATTACCCTTTAAAAACAACACCTTGAACCGAAACTCCGCTGTGTCTCGAAACACCTTCAGCTTGTGCATCGCCGGTGGATAACTTTGGCGCACCAAAGCATGTTCATATTATCCACAGGATTCCCGCGCGGTTTTCAAGCACTTATTCAAGGCGGCGCGATCAACCGGTCAACGTGCGGATCAACTGCTCCCAATCCTGGCGCATGCGGGTGTCGGTTTCGCATAACTTGCGGATGGTCCGGCACGCATGCAGCACCGTGGTGTGGTCGCGACCGCCGAAGGCTTCGCCGATTTCCGGCAGGCTGTGCTCGGTCAGCTCCTTGGACAGCGCCATCGCGATCTGCCGCGGCCGCGCCAGCGAACGAACGCGGCGTTTGGAGAGCAGGTCCTGCAGGCGCACGCCAAAATACTCGGCGACAATCTTCTGGATATTGGGCACAGTGACCGCCTGCGCGTGCGTGGCTAGCAGATCACGCAAGGTCTCTTCCGCGAAATCGGTGGTGATCGGGCGGCCGTAGAAATTGGCGCGCGCGGCGAGCGTATTGAGCGCGCCTTCCAGGTCGCGCACGTTGGAACGGATGCGCTTGGCCAGCAGCATGGCCACGTTTTCGCTCACCGAAACGCCTTTGTCGTGCGCCTTGGCCAGCAAAATGGCGGCGCGCGTTTCGAAATCCGGCGGCTCGATCGCCACCGACAAGCCCCAGCCCAGGCGCGATTTCAGGCGCGGTTCGAGCTTGTCCACTTCCTTGGGATAACGATCGCAAGTAAGGATGATCTGCTGCTTGGATTCGAACAGCGCATTGAAGGTGTGGAAAAACTCTTCCTGCGTGGTGTCCTTGCCGGCGAAAAACTGGATGTCGTCGATCAGCAGCGCGTCAACCGAACGGAAGCGGCGCTTGAACTCATCCATGCTCTTGGTGCGCAGCGCTTCGATCATCGACCCGACGAATTGTTCCGAGCGCAGATACAGCACCTTGCAGTTGGGGTTGTGCTGGCGCATCAGATTGCCGGCCGCATGCATCAGGTGCGTCTTGCCCAGCCCCGTACCGCCGTACAGCAGCAACGGGTTGTAGGCGCGCCCGGGATTTTGCGCCACCTGCATGGCCGCGGCCTTGCCGAGCTGGTTCGACTTGCCCTCGACGAAGGTCTCGAAGGTGTAATGAGGGTCGAGGTTGTGCGTGAACGAGACGGGCGGCGCCTCGCCGGCCGCCGCGGGCCGGCCCGTGGCCGCCAAAGCCGCGGGCCGGTGGCCGTTGGTGACGGCCGCACTGGAGCCCACTTCCAGCCGCACGGGCATGGTGCGACCGGTGAGCAGGGTCAGCACCGCCTCGATACGCGTGAGGTAACGTTCGCGAACGGCATCCAACGTGTAGGGATTGGGCGCGTAAAGCTGTAAGCCGTCCGCGTCATCGCGTGCCTGCAGCGGCATCAGCCACGTATGCAGGTCCTCGGCGCTCAACTCACCTTCCAGACGCTCCAGACAGCGCCGCCACAAATCACTCATGGATACTTTTCAAACACAGCAGGGGCGCTTTCGCGCAGGGTGGACCGGGAAGTCTAGCAGCACGCGCAGGGCAACTATCCACATGGATATCCACAAGTTGCTGTCAAGGCCCTATTTGACATGAGCCGGGCCCGTTCTGCATAATTTCCAACCTTTTTCACCCATTCAGTAGGAGGAAGCCATGAAGCGGACCTTCCAGCCCAGCAAGCTCAAGCGCGCCCGCACCCACGGCTTTCGTGCCCGTATGGCCACGGCCGACGGTCGCAAGGTTCTCAGCGCCCGCCGCGCCAAGGGCCGCAAGCGCCTGATCCCGTAAGCGCCTGCGCTTATGGGTCCCGCCGGCCTGCCGCGCGAGGCGCGGATTCGCCGAGCCGGTGACTTCGCCGTCTTGCGTCAAGCCAGCGGCCGCCTCGGCGGCCGCTGTTTTTCTGTGCGCTACCGCCAGAACGAGCAAGGCCACGCCCGGCTCGGCACGGCCGTGTCCAAACGCGTGTCCAAGCGCGCCGTGGAACGCAATCGCATCAAACGGCTGCTGCGTGAGTCGTTTCGTCGCGCCCGCAGCCAGCTACCCCCCCTGGATGTGATGGTGATCGCCCGCGAACAGGCGGCCGGCGTGCCCGGCCCGGAGCTGTTGGCCGAGCTTGAGCGGCTGTGGCGCAAGCTTGTGCCGTTGAAGCGCGGCGACGACACCTCCACAATCGCGTGCTGACCTTCCACTTTCCCACTCTCCAGGCCCGCCGCCGCGGTGCCCCATACCGGATCGCTACGCGATGAATCAAACGCGCACCTTCCTGACCTTCGCCCTGCTGGCGGTGGCTTTCCTGCTCTGGCAGGCCTGGGAACAAGACTACGGCCCGCACCCGACCCCTGCCCCGGCCGCCACGTCGAGCAACGCGCCGAGCGGTGCCAGCCCAGGCAACGGCGTACCGGGCACCTCTACGCCCGCCATCAACAGCGGCGATGCCGAAGGTGCATCCGCCTCGGCGCAGCTGGTAACCGTCACCACCGACGTGCTGCGCCTGACCATCGACACGCGCGGCGGCAGCATCGTGCGCGCCGAACTGCTGGATTACCCGATCGCACCGCGCACCAAGAAGGACCCCAACCCTGCGCCGATCCACCTGCTCGACGACGGCAGCACCGACTATTTCACCGCGCAGAGCGGCCTGGTCAGCGCCGACGGTGCCGCACCCGACCACCTGGCCGTCTTCCAGGCGGCCCAGACCAGCTACCAACTGGCCGCTGGCCAGGATGCCCTGAACATCGACCTTACCTGGACCGATCCTTCGGGCATCAAGGTCATCAAGCGCTACACCCTGCACCGCGGCAGCTACGTCATCGACCTTAGCCAGCAGATCGACAACGGCAGCGGCAGGACCTGGGACGGCAACGCCTACCGCCAGCTGCAGCGCGTGGACCGGCCCGCGCCGGTGTACAGCAACTTCCTGCAGCGCATGTCCGACCAATCGCGCTACGGCTTCTTCGGTGCGGTGTGGTACAGCCCCGAGCAGAAATTCAACAAGATCGCCTTCGACAAATACGCCAAAGACGGACTGCAAAACAACCCCGTCACCGGCGGCTGGGTGGCGATGATGCAGAACTACTTCCTCGGCGCGTGGATCCCGCCGGCGAAGGAAGCCGATACGTTCTCCACCACCATCGTCACCCACGGCGGGGCACCCCACTACGTGATCCGCGCGTTCGGCCCAGCGATCAGCGTGGCACCGGGCCAGCAGGCCAGCAGCGACGCGCAGCTGTACATCGGCCCGAAATTGTCCGACGTGCTGCAGACCGTGGCGCCGGGCCTGGAACTGACTATCGACTACGGCATGCTGAAAATTTTCGCCGAACCCTTGCACTGGGTGCTGGCGAAGCTGGACAAGCTCACCCACAACTGGGGCGTGTCGATCATCCTGCTGGTGCTGCTGATCAACCTGGCCACCTTCAAGTTCACCAACGCGCAGTTCAAATCCGCGGCCAAGATGCGCAAGCTCAAGCCGCGCATGGATGCGCTGAAAGAGCGCTACGGCGACGATCGCCAGAAAATGCAGCAGGCGATGATGGAGCTGTACAAGAAAGAAAAGGTGAACCCGGCCGCCGGCTGCCTGCCGCTGCTCATCACCATCCCGATCTTCTACGGCCTGTACTACGTGCTGCGCGACAGCGTGGAACTGCGCCAGGCACCGTTCTTCGGCTGGATCCACGACCTGTCCGCGGCCGATCCTTATTTTGTGCTGCCGGTGCTCTACACGATCGTGATGCTGGTCCAGCAGTGGATGATGCCGCAGACCGCGGGCATGGATCCCACCCAGGCGAAGATGATGAAGTTCATGCCGCTGATGTTCGCGGTGATCTTCCTGTTCTTCCCGTCAGGCCTGGTGCTCTATTACGCGGTCAACGGCCTGTGCCGCCTGTTGCAGCAATGGTGGATGATGCGCCGCGAAGACGCGGCGCCCGCCAAGGCAGCCACCTGAACCTCGCGCGGGCGGCCATGTGCCACCCGCCGCGGTTATGCTGATACGCCATGACCGCCGACGCACCCCAGCAAGACACCATCGCCGCCATTGCCAGCGCGCCCGGCGCTGCGGGCGTGGGCGTATTGCGCGTGTCCGGGCCGCGCGTGCCGGCCATCGCGCGAACCTTGCTGGGACGCATACCGGCGCCGCGCCACGCGCATTTCGCCGCATTCCGTGCGGGCGACGGTCAACTCATCGATCGCGGCCTGCTGCTGTATTTCCCTTCGCCAGCCTCCTACACCGGCGAACACGTGCTCGAGCTGCAAGGCCACGGCAGCGCCGTGCTGCTGGATCTACTGCTACGCCGCGTGTGCGAACTCGGCGCGCGGCTCGCGCGTCCGGGCGAATTCACCGAGCGCGCCTTTCTCAACGGCAAGCTCGACCTGGCGCAGGCCGAAGCCGTTGCCGACCTGATCGCCGCGCATTCGCAAGCCGGGGCACGCGCCGCGCTGCAATCGATGGAAGGCGTGTTCTCGCGCAAGGTCGATGCCCTGCTGCAGGCGTTGATCCTCCTGCGCGTGCACATCGAGGCGGCGATCGATTTTCCCGAAGAAGAAATCGATTTTCTCGCCGACCCCGCCATTGCGCGGAAACTCGACGCCTTGCGCGCGCAACTGGCCGAACTGTTGCGCGAAGCGCAACGCGGCGTGCGGCTCAATGACGGTTTGCGCGTAGCCATCATCGGACGTCCAAACACCGGCAAATCCAGCTTGCTCAACGCACTGGCCGGCAGCGAGCGCGCCATCGTCACCGACATCGCCGGCACCACGCGCGACGTATTGCGCGAACACATCAACCTCGACGGCATCACGCTGGAACTCGCCGATACGGCGGGTCTGCGCGACACCCACGATCCGGTCGAACGCGAAGGCGTGCGCCGCGCACATGGCGAGCGCGAGCGTGCCGACGTAGTCATGCTCGTCACCGATGCACAGCACGCCCAGGCCGATCTCTCGTGGCTGAAAGATCTGCCCGACACAGTCGAGCGAATCGTCGTCGTCAACAAGATCGACCTCGGCCACGACCACGCGCACAGCGAACAACACGCAAACACACATTGGCTGTGGCTTTCGGCAAAAACCAGCGCCGGCCTGCCAACCCTGTGCGAATACCTCAAGCGATTGGCCGGCGCCGGCAGCGGCGAAGGCGCCTTCAGCGCACGCCGCCGCCATGTACTGGCACTGCAGCAAGTCGCCGAACACCTCGCACGCACGGCCGACGTCCTGAACGCAACACGATCAGGCGAACTCGCCGCCGAAGAACTCCGCCACGCGCAGCACGCACTGGGTGAAATCACCGGGACTTACAGCAGCGATGACTTGCTGGGTGCAATTTTTAGTTCGTTCTGCATCGGCAAGTAAACTGAGATCCAACGACATCCACAGCAGCGTCTGGTTCGAAGTAAGTCCCACCATTTAGCCAATTTTCCGTCCATAGCCGTGCAGCCAATTCCGCCGTAGACCGGACGAATTTAGGACCACAGGTGGCAACTAGTAATGGTGCACAATCATCCCGACATTTATAGCAATCTCGATCTGACTTAACTGTTTCGGTGGCGTTGATAGATTGATTCATCCATCAACTCGCTTTGGACCCCCAAGCAAGCGTTCTTCCCGCCAGATTACCCAATGTACTCGTCAATCTATGGGCTATTTCTGGCGTCAATTCCCTAGTAACAGGGTGTTAAATTAGCCCCGACTTTAAAATGTTAAATCCCGGGGGACTAGTATGAGAAAAAGCGTCAAGGTCACGCTGCGTCTCTTGGCAGTGGCAGCCATCGCACTACTAAGTGCGATGATCGGACTTTGGGAGGGCATGAAAATTGGAGAAAGGACCGCGGCTAGGGTCGGGCACTACATTAACGCGCGTAAGGCATTATCCGCGGTGCAATCTTCGATGATCGGATTGGATCAAAGTGATTTGAACGTATCGCAACGTCAACTGGCGCGTAATCTCCAAGCAGCGCTGTCTCAATTGGGTGGATTGTCCAAGATAGACAACAACGTCGAGTGTACGGACGATGATCAGCGTACGCTAAAAGATGCCTCTGCTTATGTACAAGCACATCACGACGCGTTCGAAGAAAGCGAGCTCTTAAGCGACGGTATTCGCTTCTGTAAGTCTCAAACACCTGGTCCAAAGGTCACCGTTAATTATATGACCACCGGCCGTGATTAAAGGATAGTCGCAAGGTTTCATCCCGGAGCGCCGACTTTGGTTGAGTACGGAGGAGCCCGAGCAACGCTGTAAGGTCCTCAACCCGAAGCGGACGCCTGGTGTACTTTCGAGGTGATTTGCGTAAACAAGGGGGGAATGATCCGGTGCGCTCGCACCTTCGACGCCATTTTCTGGAGTTCAGTGCCATCCGAGTGGTCGCATACTGGGGGTGAAGACACGCTCTGCGGCAAGCTTGCCGATTTCCGCCGCGTCGTGTGGGCGATAGGAGGACGAGTCCGTGGTGTTTTCCTGGGTGGAATGGCTCGACAAATCCATCCGCGATACCTGCATGGAGAAACTCGTGAGAGGTCCGCGTATGGATGCCGCCACATACATACCCTCCGATGGAAGGCGCATGATCTTCCGCAGCTTTACACCGTTGGTCAGCCTGCCGGACTAGGAAGCAGTCCGATTCCAATTCGAAGGAGACGAAAATGGCAATACCTGATTGGGTTAGTTACGTGAGCTTGGCTGGAGGGATCGTGGGCACGATCTCGGGTTGCCTAGCGTATCGTCGAACGGGCCAGCTCAAAGCATTGGATCTCCGCCTAGAATTACGAAAAGTTGACTCCGAGCTAAGAAATTTCTTTAGCCCTTTGTCGGCGAAACTTGATTACGCCAAGCGTTCAAGAGAAAGAATTGCGGCGGTGACCGGTGGTGTTCAGTCTGGGCCGATGCAGAAATGGCTGGCTGAGTACAACGAGGATTTGTCCAACTTCCATAGGATGGAAGCTTCACTACCAACACCAAGCGAAAGCTATCGTTCCGACGCAGCTGCGACGTTAGAGTCTAAGTTAGTCATGCGCCACAATTTGATGATTGATGCAAAGGCACTTCTAGCAAAATATGAAGCTTCCGTGGTCCGGGACGATAAGGAGCGGGAATCACTTCGTGATGCGCTACAAAACTTAAGAGAACCACGATAGCGGAGCGTTTGTTTACGACCCAAGTCCATGCAGAGGTCGATGGAGGACATCCATATGCGGACGACGCGCTCGCGGCTTTATCCTGAGGATGCGTCCGGTTCTCACCCAACGCGTACAAAATTTTTCTTTTGAATGCCTTTTCATACGAAGCGCAAGCAACAGGGGATAACGTGAAAACGTATCGAGAAATACTCAAAAGAGTTGGCGTTGTTTTGATATTCGTCGGCTTGGCCGACCTTGCGTATATGGTTTACTGCATCAGTACCAAACAGAACTATTCGTCTAGCTTGAACATCTTTGCAGTCGCCGCTGGAATATTTCTTTGGCGCGGCCACCTAGGTGCGGCACGTCTTGTAGCTCGCTTCGGTGCCTTCTTTCTCGCCGCCTCTATCGGAACGCTTCTGTTCCTTGCCCCGTTCCTTCAACCTATGGATCTGTGGATTACTAAGCTAAGGCTGAATCCGATCGCGTCGGCATGGGGATTTATGGTGACGTTGGCTCTACTCGGTCTGTTCGCGTGGGCCTATGCGCAATTGCGCTCCGCTCCCGTTCTCCAGGCCCTCCAGAGCCACGGTCGTCCTACGGCGGCTCCAAAACTGACCATAGGCATTGGGTTCGCGCTTCCGATCGCCATGTCGATTCTCTTTCACTTCACTTTGAGTGGTGATGCGGGATCCAAGGCTATTGATCTGGCCAAGTCAGAATATGGAACTCAATACAAGTACTCCCCAACGGCAATCAATTGGGCCGACAATCATGTCCTAGTAACGTTAACGGCCTACAACGACCATGAGATCAAAGTCGTAACCGTTGAATGGCAGCAATAGTCGCTTGAAAAGGTCCGTTCCCAAAGCAGACGTCGGCCCCGCGTTTGATACCGTCACAGTTGACAGCAGCCCGCCGTGGAAAAGCTCGCGGTAACTATCCAACTGACCGAAGACGACTATCGGCAAGGCTCGCTGGTTGCGGCGCGCTGGAGGAAAAGAAGATGGATTGCAGGGGGATTATCGTGGTCATCCATCACTGATGATGGAGTCAAGTCGGCAAATAATCAGCCGCGCTGACGGGCCAGCAACGCATCGACTTCCGCGGGGTGCGGCATGCCGCCGCGCGCGCCAAGGCGGGTGACGGAGAGTGCTGCCGCGGCGCAGGCTTTGCGCACGGCAATGGGCAGGCCTTCATGCAGGAACACGGCCAATGCGGCATTGAAGGTGTCGCCGGCGCCGGTGCTGTCCACGGCTTCCACGTTGAAGCCTTCCTGGTGTTGGGCCTCGCCTTCCTCGCGGAACCACGCGCCCTCGGCGCCGCGTGTCAGCACCACGGGGCACGGCGAACGGCGCATCAATGTGCGGAAATCCTCGCTGGCGTCCGCGTCGAGCAGGGTGGCCAGTTCGTGCTGGTTGGGTGTGATGTAGCGGGCCAGTTGCAGCCATTCCGACGGAAGGCGCTGCGCCGGCGCCGGGTTCAGGATGACCGGCACGTGCAGGGCGTGCCCGATGCGCAGCGTCGCTTCCACCGTTTCCAGCGGTATTTCCATCTGCACCAGCACGGCATCGGCGCGCGCGATCGCTTCGCGTGCATCCTCCACTTGCGCGGGTGTCACCCGCGCATTGGCGCCGGGTGTCACGATGATCTGGTTTTCGCCGCCAGCGACGGTGATCGACGCGGTGCCGCTGCTGCAATCGTCGATGCGCGCGACGTGTTCGACGTCGATGTCTTCGGCAGCGAGCGCGTCGCGCAGCGGCTGGCCGAACGCATCGTCGCCCACGGCACCGACCATGTGTACCTGCGCGCCCAGGCGCGCCGCCGCTACGGCCTGGTTACCGCCTTTGCCACCGTGCAGGGATACGAAACGTTCACCGAGCAAGGTTTCGCCCGGCGCGGGAAACCGCGGCGACACCGTGACCAGGTCCATGTTGATGCTGCCGACGACGACCAGGCGAGTCATAGGGTGCTCTTCAAGCGACGCGCAAATGCGTACCCCGGAGAGCGTATAGGCGAACGTGCCGATGTGGTAGCGCGTTTCCCCCTGCGCGCCGGCGGTGGCCGGTGCGCAGGGGTTTCGCCGTCAGTTGCCGCCGCCGGAGCTGCTTTCGCCGCCGTTGCCTTGGCCGCCGCCATTGCGGCTGTTCTGCATGCGTTCGCGCAGCTGCTGTTTCATGTTCGCGTACTGGGTTTGTTGCGCGGGCGTGAGCACACTGTTGATCTGCGTATCGCTGTCACGCTGGATGGAACGCATTTTTGCGCGTCGATCCTGCGGTGAAAGCGAGCTGTCGCCGCGCAGGGCTTCCATCTGCTGCTGGCGGTTTTGCAGGATGGTGGCGATCTTGGACGATTGATCGTCGCTCAGCCCCAGGCGCTTGGTCAGCCGGGCCGCCTGCCTCTGCGGATCGGCGTGCCGGGGCGTCCCCGTGGACGCGCTGCTGGAGCCGGCTGGGGCACTGTCCTGGGCGAACGCAGGGGCGGCGAAACCGGCGACGCCGAGCGAAAGAGCGAGCAGGGCAAAACGCGATGCGAATGGCTTCATGGTGGGACTCCGTGGCGCGGAAAGCGTGGATGGTTTGGGCAACGCTTGCCTGTCTTCCAACGATGAACGTGCTGCGGCGTTTACTTGCGGCATCGCGCCGGCGCGCTGTCCGTCAAGAAAATGCGAAACGCCCTGCACATGCGCCTTATCGCCATACGCCTTGAAACCGCCCCTGATGGCCCAGACGCTGAGGGTTTGCGTTGGAGATCGAGCATGATCGACTTGTATTACTGGCCTACGCCGAACGGCCACAAGATAGCCTTGATGCTGGAGGAAACCGGCCTGGCCTACCGCATCAAGCCGGTGAACATCGGCAAGGGCGAACAATTCGAACCGGCGTTCCTGAAGATCTCGCCCAACAACCGCATGCCGGCGATCGTGGACCACGCGCCTGCCGATGGCGGCGAAGCGCTAAGCGTGTTTGAGTCGGGTGCGATCCTGCAGTACTTGGCCGAAAAGACCGGCCGTTTCCTGCCGGCGACGCTGCGCGGCCGAACCACGGTGATGGAATGGCTGTTCTGGCAGGTCGGCGGACTAGGGCCGATGCTTGGCCAAAACCATCACTTCAATCGCTACGCGCCGGAGAAAATCCCGTACGCGATCGATCGCTATACGCGCGAAGCGCGCCGCCTCTACGGCGTGCTGGACCGGCGCCTGGAAGGCCGCGATTTCATCGCCGGCCACGATTACACCATCGCCGACATGGCCGCCTATCCCTGGACGGTATCGCACGAAAGCCAGGGCGTGAATCCCGACGATTTCCCCCACTTCAAGCGCTGGTTCGAGCGCATCGCCGCCCGCGCGGCCACCCAGCGTGCGTACGCAATCGCCGACACCATCGAGGGCCGTGCGGACCCAAGCAAGGACGAAGAGGCGCGACGCAACTTGTTTGGGCGCTGAAGGCGCCTGCTGCCGCGCAATGAAAAGCCCGCAGGGAGGGCGGGCTCTTTCGTGCGGTGTACTTTTTATCAGTGCGCCCGGCCCACGCCCGAGTCGCCCTGCAGCAGCGGCGGCGGTGCGCCGGCCACGGCGAGCAGCGAGGTGGCGTAGCCGTCTTCGATCGTCACCGTCGAGACCTCGTCCCAGGCGAAGAATGACGGTTCGCGCAGCCACTCCGCATCGGGGGTGATTTCCTGCATGTTGAAACCATCTTCCTCGACGCTGACCAGGCGGCCGATGTAGCAGACTTCGGCCTCGTCCTCGCTGTCCACGTGCACGCCGATCACCGGCGCCATGGCGCTGGCGGCCTGCACCACGTCGCGGATGCTGTCGAGCGGAAAATTACGCGGCGGACGTGGCGTGAGGTTTTTCAGCGCCAGCGCCTTTTCCATGAACAAGTGATGTTTGTCCGGCGTTTCCAGTTCGCTGACGTCGCGGTGCCGCATGACGTACATGCCATCGTAGGTGATGCCGTCGCCCACGACCCATAGCAGGAAGAACTCGCGCCCCACGCCGCCGACGTAACCGCAGAAGCTGCCGTGTTCGAGTTCGCCGCGCCACAACCGCACCATCTGCTGATTTTGTTGCGCCTCGCGCAGCTGCGCACGCTGGCCGGTGATCTTCAATTCAATAATCTTGCCCATGGCGACCATTTTACCAGAGGGGTTCCCGGCGCTTTGTTTACAGCTCGCTAAGGTACCCGCGGGCTGGGACATTTATCCTTTACAGTCATGTGGTTACGTGAATTCGGCGGCGCCTAGAGGATATAACGGCTCAGATCTTCGTCCCGCACCAGGTCGCCAAGATTTTTATCGACATATTCGGCGCTGATTACGTAATTTTCGCCGGACTTATCCGCCGCTTCGTAGGAGATCTTCTCCAGCAGCCGCTCCATCACCGTGTGCAGGCGGCGGGCGCCGATGTTCTCGGTGCGCTCATTCACTTGGAAGGCCACCTCGGCCAGCCGGTCGATGCCGGTTTCGTCGAAGGTGAGGCTGACGCCCTCGGTGCCGAGCAGGGCCACGTACTGCTTGGTCAGCGCGTTGTGCGGCTCGCGCAGGATGCGCTTGAAGTCCTCCACCGACAGCGCCGAAAGCTCCACCCGGATTGGCAGGCGGCCCTGCAGCTCCGGAATCAGGTCGGACGGTTTGGCGAGCGAGAAGGCGCCCGAGGCGATGAACAGCATGTGGTCGGTCTTGATCGGGCCGTACTTGGTCGACACGGTCGAACCTTCCACCAGCGGCAGCAGGTCGCGCTGCACGCCTTCGCGGCTGACGCCGGCGCCGCCCCATTCGGAGCGCTGCGCCACCTTGTCGATTTCGTCGATGAAGACGATGCCGTTCTGTTCGGCCGCTTCCATCGCCTGCGCGCGCACTTCCTCTTCGTTGAGCAGATGCCCGGCCTCTTCCTCGATCAGCAGCGGGCGCGCCGCCTTGATCGCCAGCTTGCGCTTCTGCGTCTTGCCGCCGCCGAGGTTCTGGAACATCTGGCGCAGCTGCTGGCCCATTTCTTCCATGCCGGGCGGCGACATGATTTCCACGCCGACATTCATGCTGACGTCGAGCTCGATCTCGCGATCGTCCAGCGCGCCCTCGCGCAACTGCTTGCGCAGCTTCTGGCGCGTATCGCTTTCCAGCGACGGGGTCGGTGCCGGATCGTGGTTCCAGTCGCTGGGCGTCTGGCGGCGCGGCAGCAGGGCATCGAGGATGCGGTCCTCGGCGCGGTCTTCGGCCTGCGTGCGCACGCGCTTCATCGCCTGCTCACGGGTCAGCTTGTAGGCGACGTCGGCCAGGTCGCGCACGATCGATTCCACGTCCTTGCCGACGTAGCCGACTTCGGTGAACTTGGTCGCTTCCACTTTCACGAACGGTGCATTGGCCAAGGTGGCCAGGCGCCGCGCGATCTCGGTCTTGCCCACGCCGGTGGGGCCGATCATCAGGATGTTCTTGGGCGTCACTTCCTCGCGCAGCGCCGGTTCCAGCTGCATGCGGCGCCAGCGGTTGCGCAGCGCGATGGCCACCGCGCGCTTGGCGTTGTGCTGGCCGATGATGAAGCGGTCGAGTTCGTTGACGATTTCGCGCGGGGTGAGTTCGGACATGAGGTCACCGGAAAAATGTGGGTGGCTCCGTTCGGCCGGCGCAGGCGCAACCCATGTTGCCGCGGCGCTGCCGGTCGATGACGGTGTTACAGGAGCGGGCCGACGATCAAAGCTCTTCGATCGTGGTGTTGTGATTGGTGTAGATGCAGATGTCGCCGGCGATCTTCAATGCGCGCTCGACGATCGCGCGCGCGTCCAGCTCGGTGTTCTCCATCAGCGCCAGCGCGGCTGACTGTGCGTACGGGCCGCCGGAACCGATCGCGATCAAGCCATGCTCGGGTTCGAGCACGTCGCCGTTGCCGGAAATCAGCAGCGAAGCATCCTTGTCGGCTACCGCCAGCATCGCTTCGAGGCGGCCCAGGCGGCGGTCGGTGCGCCATTCCTTAGCCATCTCGACGGCCGCGCGGGTGAGGTTGCCGCTGTGCTTGTCCAGCTTCTGCTCGAACAGTTCGAACAGCGTGAAGGCATCGGCGGTGGCGCCGGCGAAGCCCGCCAGCACGTCGCCCTTGCCCAGGCGGCGGATCTTGCGCGCGTTGGCCTTCATCACCGTATTGCCCAGCGTGACCTGGCCGTCGCCGCCGATCACGACGCGGCCGTGCCGGCGCACCGAGACGATGGTGGTGGCGTGGAACGATTCCATGGAGTTCTCCGAAAACGAGCCTAGCCCCCAAACGTGGGGCCGGGGTGCCTGATTCCAAGCGGTGGACCGGCCCTTGGCGGCGCGACCGGAGCGACACCGTGCCGTCCGCCATCACGCGCCACGCCGGCAGGGCGGCGATCGGGGGCGGGCAGCGTTACGATCCTTTGCGCCGCGCGCGCGGATGCGCGGCGTCGTACACCTTGGCCAGGTGCTGGAAGTCCAGATGCGTATAAATCTGCGTGGTGGCGATGTCGGCGTGGCCGAGCAGCTCCTGCACCGCGCGCAGGTCGCCGGACGATTCCAGCATGTGGCTAGCGAAAGTATGGCGCAGCAAATGCGGATGCACGTGCTTGGCAAAACCCTGGCGCAGCGCCAAGGTTTTCATGCGCGCCTGCACGGTGCGCGGACTGATCGGCGCGCCGCCGCGGCCGCGAAACACCGGCGCATCGGCATCGCGGCCCTGCGCCTGGCCCAGGGCGCGCAGCGCGTCGATGGCGTGACGTCCCACCGGCACGATGCGCGTCTTGCGGCCCTTGCCCAGCACGCGCACTTCGCCGGCATCCAGATCCAGATCCAGCCAGCGCAAGCCGGTCAGCTCGGACAGGCGCAGGCCGGAGGAATAGAACAACTCCAGCATCGCGCGATCGCGCACCCCCAGCGCATCCTCGCCCTCGCCTTCCACCAGCGCGGTCGCTTCATCGACGTCCAGCACCTGTGGCAGTTTGCGATGCACCTTGGGTCCGCGCACCCCGGCCAGCGGATCGTGCGTGATCAAGCCTTCGCGTGTGAGTTGCCGGAACAAACTGCGGCACGAGGAAAGCAGCCGCTGCAGGCTCTTGGGCGACAGGCCGGCACGATGTTCGGCGGCGATGAAGCCGCGCATGCGGCCGGGCATCAGCGCGTCGAACGATTCGATCTGTTGCGTCTGCATGAAGCGCAGCAGCTTGGCCAGGTCGCGGCGATAGCCGTCGATGGTGTGCGCCGACGCCTTGCGCTCGGTGGCCAGCCGCGCGAGCCATGCTTGGACCAGGGCCTGGGTTTGCACGTGAGCGCTCAGGCGCCGTCTTGCAGGCGCGCCAGCGAGGCGGTGACGGTGGCGGAAATCATTTTCAGGAACATCGTGCCCATGCCCGGCTGGAAATGATCCGGATCGTGGCTGCCGATCGCCAGCAGGCCGTATTCGCCCAGCGGCATCAGCGCCACGGAGCGAACCTCCGGTGCCTGCTGGCCGAACAGGCGATACATGCGTTCGGCCGAAAGCCGTCCGGAGATCGGTTCGTGATGGGCGAGGAAGTCGGCGAATTCGGGCATGGCCGCGCGGCCGCCCGCTTCGTGTATCAACCAGTCGGCCGGCGGCAGCAGCATCTGGCCGAACAGCACCAGGCGCACCTGGTCGGTACCGAAATCGTCGAGCAGTTTGGCCACCACCGTGCGTGCGGCCACGGCAGGGGTGTTGGCGCGCAGTACGGCGACGTTGAGTTCGTGCACGCGCTGCATAAGGCGTTCGTTCTGCGCGGCGATGGTGGTCAGCTCCACCAGTTTGCGTTCCAGGTCGCCGTTCTTGTCGCGCAGGGTTTGCAGCTGGTAGGCCGCCAGCGAGGCCACCGCGCCCTGCTCGCGCGGCATCGTCAGCACGGCGGCCAGCTCCGGATAGCTGCTGAGAAAGTCAGGATGGCGCCGCAGGTAGGCGGCTACTTCGCTGGCTTTGAGCGTGTCATCGAGCAGGGCGTTGGTCATACGCGAAACCTCGAGCCGGAGTGATGGGCGAGGGGTCGCCCGACCGCAGTGTGCGATGGACGCGCCCGCGCATCAATCACCGGTTTGCCGGTCCAGCCATTCGCCTTCGAACACAAACGAGGCAGGGCCGGTCATCCACAGGCGCTCGCCCGGGCCGTTCCAGTCGATCTGCAGGCTGCCGCCGGGCAGGTCGACCCGTACCTGTGCATCCACTTCGCCGCGCTGGCGCAGTACCGCCACGGCGGCGCAGGCGCCGGTGCCGCACGCCAGCGTCCAGCCGGCGCCGCGCTCGTGCACGCGCAGGCGCACATGCGCGCGGTTGACGACCTGCACGAAGCCGGCGTTGGCACCTTCGCGAAAGCGCGGGTGTGCGGTCAAGGCGGGCCCCAGCCGCGCCAGTTCCGGCGCGGCGAGCTCGTCCACCGCGACCACCGCGTGCGGATTGCCCATCGAGACCGCGCCGATCTCCAGCGCCTGGCCGTCCACCTCGATCGTGTGGCGTATCGCGGTCTGAGCCGCGTCGAACGGGATGCGCGATGGGTCGAAGATCGGTTCGCCCATGTCTACCGTGACCCGGTGCGCGTCGATCAGGCGCACGGCCACAGGGCCGGAGGGACTTTCGATCTGAACCGCCTGGCCGATCGCCAGCGCACCCGCGCGATGCAACCACGCCGCCACGCAACGCACGCCGTTGCCGCACTGTCCGGAGGGCGAGCCGTCGGCGTTCCAGATGCCGTAATAGAACGCGCTGGCGCCATCGCGCGCCGGCTCCACGCTCAGCAGCTGGTCGAAGCCGACGCCGGTATGGCGGTCGGCGATGGCGCGGATCAATGCCGGGTTCAACGCCAGTGCGCCATGGCGGCCATCGATCACGACAAAGTCGTTGCCGCTGCCGTGCATTTTGGAAAAACGCAATGCCATCGCTTCAACTCAAACCGTCATCCGCCGTGCAAAGGCTTGGTCACTACGCTGCTGGCGCTGGCCGGTGCCGAGCTGGAGGACGCGGGCGCGGCGGCGGAAGCGGCCGGTGCCGGTGCCGGTGCAGGCTTGGCGACCGGCTTGGGCGCGGCCGGCGGCATGTACAGCGGACCTTTGTTGCCGCAGCCGGAAAGCGCGGCCAGGGCAAGGCAAGCCGGCAGAAATAGAAGCGATCGGCGCATGATGCGAAGTCCTTGGAGATCGCGGCCAGTATAGCCAAGCCGCCCGCCTTGCACTGCCGCCGTGATCCGGATCTCGGCGTGCCGCCGTTATGATGCGCATCCGATCCGCATGGACGCGTGGCACGTGGAGTACCCCATGAACTGGAACGAATTGCTACGTCTGCCCACCACCTTGCTCGCCATCCTGGCCGCGGTGGTGTTGTTCGTCGCGCTGGTGCAGCTGATCGCGGCACGTCAGCACGTGCTGGCGCATCGCCCGCTCGCGGCCAGCGGCCATGCGCTGCTGCTGGTGGTGCTGGCGGTGCTGGGATTGTTCCTTGCGGGCGTGGCCATGTCGTTGCGCGGTTATCGCTTTCTTAGCGAGGAAGAACCTGTCGTGCAGATCGAGTCGCACATTCTTTCGCCGCAACGCTGGGCACTTACCGTGAGCTGGCCGGACGGTACCACCCGCAGCGTGATGCTGGCGGGCGACGACTTTCGCATCGAAGCGGTGGTGTTGAAGTGGAAACTGCCGGCGATGCTGGCCGGCCTGCCGCCGCTATACCGGCTCGACCGCCTGTCCGGACGCTATGACGACGCCACGCAGGAAATGACCGCGCCGCGCACCGTGATCGATTTCAAGCAGGCCGGCCAGGGCGATCTGCTGGACTTGCGCAAGCAATACCCGGCCTGGCTACCCGATGTGGATACCTTGTTCGGCAGCGGCGCGTACCTGCCGCTGGTCGATGGCGGCCACTACAGCGTGAACCTGATGCGCACGGGCGCGCTGGTGGTGCGCCCGGACGAGGCCACGCAGCAGCGCATCGGCCAGCCGCTGGGCGACTGAGCCGGTCTCGGCATACTCGCCGCGCCGCGCGCCCATCCGTTGGGCTTGGACGGCCAGGTGCAGCGGGGGAAGCAACGGCTCGGCCAGGCCAAGTGGACCAGGCCCATGCGCCGTGCAAGCGGAGCGGCGGCGCTGCCCAACGCCGGCCACTGACCGGTGAACTGACGGCGGGCCGGGTTTAGTCGAAGGCCTCCCGCACAGGAGGCCCTTTTTCATGCCAGCGATTTTTCAAAGCGAAAGGCATCGGTGCCGTCTTCGTAAAACCCTTTCAGCACCGGACCGGCGCGGCGGTAGCCCAGCCGCTCGTACAAACGCACCGCGGCGTCGTTGTCGGTACGCACTTCCAGCCGCACCCACTGGCAGCGGCGCTGGCGCGCAACGCCTTCCACCGCTTCGATCAAGGCGGTGCCCACGCCCTTGCCGCGCGCTTCGGGCAGGCTGGCGATGGAATACAGCCGCGCCGCGCGGCTGCCCTTGCGGAAGAACACCAGCGCGGTGCCCAGAAAGCGGCGGTGGTTGGCGCTGGCGATCAGCACGCGCGCGGTGTCGCTGTCCAGATGACGGCGAAACTGGGCGCGGCTGATCTGGTCGTGATCGAACGTGGCGTGCTCCAGCGCGACCAGGTCGTCGAGATCGGAAAGTTCGGCTCGGCGCACCCGCACGGCGGCGGTGGCTGGCGATGGCGTCATCAAAGAGGCTCTCATTAGAACGCACCGGCGGCGGGCTTGGCGCGGGCTGCCAAAATCCAGCAGGCGTGGGTTTTGAATAAGGGCGGCACTGTAGTGCAGAGTGCGGCGGAAAGCATCCATTGCAAGTCATGGACGCGCCCCGGACAGCATCCGGGGGCAACCGGCGTTTAGTGCCGCTTCAGTGCGTACCCTTGTGCACCCCGCGCCGGTGCATGACACTGCGCCCTTGCGCTGCGCCGCCTCGTTCCCCTACGCGGCGGCGCTTCTCCCGCCGGTCCTCCTGAGGTGTCATGACCCGACTCGTCATCGTCGTCGAGAAAGCTTCCGACTGGGGCTCCTACTATCCGTCGGTCGACGTGGTCAGCGCGATGGACTACCTGCGCGAACCGGTGGGCGGCGACGACGAACGCACCCATGTCATCAACCTGTGCCGCAGCTATAAATACCTGGGCACCGGTTACTACGTGTCGCTGCTGGCCGAGGCGCGCGGGCATCGGGTGATGCCCTCGGTGCGCACCGTGAACGACCTGCGGCGGCGCTCGCTTTATGGTCTGGCGATCGACGATCTCAACGCCAAGCTCACGCATTTTTTACCCGCCGGCGGGCGCGACACCACCGATTTCGGCATCCTGGTCTACTTCGGCGAAACGGCCCAGCCCGCGCTGCAGGACCTGGCGCGGCAGGTGTTCGAAATGTACCCCTGTCCGCTGCTGCGCATCGAGTTCGAGCGCGAGCGGGTGTGGCAGATCTCCTCGATCAAGCCGGTGGGCCTGCACACGCTGGACGACGCGCAGGAAGACGCCTTCGCCGCCGAACTCGATCGCTTTTCCAAAAAGCTCTGGCGTAAGCCTCGCGCAAGGCGGCTGTACCGTTATGACCTGGCCATGCTGGTCGATCCGAACGAAGCGATGCCGCCGTCGAACAAGAGGGCGCTCAAGTCGTTCATTGCCGCGGGCAAGGAGTTGGGCATCGAGGTCGATCCGATCGGCAAGAACGATTACCAGCGCCTGGCCGAATACGACGGCCTGTTCATTCGCGAGACCACCGCCAGCGACAACCACACCTACAACTTCGCCCATCGCGCCGAACGCGAGGGCATGGTGGTGATGGACGATCCGGGCTCCATTCTTCGCTGCACCAACAAGATCTTCCTCAACGACCTGATGGTGTCGCGCAAGCTCGCTGTGCCGCGCACGGAAATTATCTATCGCGACGACACCAAGGGATGGCGCGAGGTCGCTGCCAAGCTCGGCTATCCGCTGGTGCTGAAAATTCCCGACGGCTCTTTTTCGCGCGGCGTGGTGAAAGTGCAGGACGAACAAGAGTTGGAAAAAGCCACCAGCGAACTGTTCCAGCACAGCGCACTGCTGCTGGCGCAGGAATTCGTCGCCACCGAATTTGACTGGCGCATCGGCGTGCTGAACCGCGAACCGCTGTACGCATGCAAGTACTACATGTCGCGCGGCCACTGGCAGATCTACAACCACGGCGCGAAAGGCGCGGCGAAAACCGGCAGTTCCGAAACCATCCCGATCCGCGATGCGCCGCCGGAAGTGGTGAAGCTGGCGCTCAAGGCCACCAACGCGGTGGGCGACGGTCTCTACGGCGTCGATTTGAAGCAGCTGGGCGACAAGGCCGTGATCATCGAAGTGAACGACAACCCGTCCATCGACGCGGGTGTGGAAGACGCCTATCTGGGCGAGGACCTGTACCGGCGAATCATGCAGGAGTTCTTGCGCCGCATGGAGCGCAAGCGCATGGGCATCATCGCCTAGCGTTGCCCGCGCGGGATCTTCCGGCTTGCCCGTCCATGGGCAAGCCGCAAAGGTGTGCGCATTCCCTTGCGCTGCCGCCGGCCGGCGACCACTCCCTTCAGGCCGGCGGACATCCCATTGCGCAGCGCTCCGGCCGCGCAGGCTCCACTGCCAGGCGGATACTTTGCTAATGCCAGATCAGGTGCCGTGCCGAACGGCGGCGCGGGCGACACAACGCAAGCAACTGCCGCGGCAGCGTCGGCTCCAGCGTCAAGATGACGGCCAGCGGCGCCCACAGCAGCCAGAACATCGGGGCCCAGCCAAATAGTGCGGTGTGCGCGGGCACCAGGGTGCTGAGCAGCAGCAGGGTGCCGATCAGCAGCCACAACAGCGATGCGGCCAGCAGCCGTGCGTGGCGCGGGAAATCGGTGTTCGGTTGACGCATGGCAAAGCTCCGTCTTGGGCGTGGACCAAGCGTGCCGGCGGGCGGTCTCACGGACTGCGATGGCGCCCCAACGCCCCGCCGACACCCCAGGCAAGCAGGGCGGGAGCGCACGCCGCGCTTCGATCGCCGAAATCCGGACGCATGCGGCCAAGTACAATGGGCGCCCCGCAAGGAGCACCGCATGTCACGACCCAGCCAGTTCGCCGTCTTTGGCCATCCGATCGCGCATAGCCTGTCGCCGCGCATCCACCAGGCTTTTGCGCAGCAGTTCGGTATTGCCCTGACCTACCGCACCATCGATGCCGCACCCTCTGCATTCGCCGACGCCGTGCGGCATTTTTTCAACGAAGAAGACGGCCGCGGCGCCAACGTCACGCTGCCGCACAAGCTGTCCGCCTTCGCGCTGGCTGACGAGCACACGCAGGCCGCCACGCGCGCGGGCACGGCCAATGTGCTCACGCGTCTGCCCGACGGACGCCTCGCCGCGCACAACACCGACGGCGCGGCGCTGGTGCGCGATCTCACCGACCGCCATGGCCTGGACTTGCGCGGCCACGATGCATTGCTGCTGGGTGCCGGCGGCGCCGCGCGCGCGGTGGCCTGGTCGTTGTTCGAAGCGGGTGTGCAGACGCTCACCATCGTCAACCGCTCGCCCGAAGCGGCCGATCAGCTTGCCGATGCGATCGGCGAACCGGCGCGCGTGCATACGCGCTACTGGGACGATCTGGGCAACATCGGCAGCTTCGACCTGATCGTCAACGCCACCTCGGTCGGCACGCTCGGCCAGGCGCTGAGCCTGCCGTTCTCGCTGGTGGGATCGCGCGCGGTCTGCTACGACCTTGGCTACGGCACCTCCGCGTTTGCCTTTCTCGCCTGGGCGCGCGCCGCTGGCGCGCTGCACGCCTACGACGGCCTGGGGATGCTGGTGGAACAGGCCGCCGATGCGTTCGAGCTTTGGCACGGCAAGCGGCCCGATACCGAGCCGGTGTACCAGTCCCTGCGCGCCCTATGAACGCGGGCACGGCATGCCGCATGGGTTGTGGCGCATGTTGCATCGCGCCCTCGATCAGCTCGCCGATCCCCGGCATGCCGCACGGCAAGCCGGCAGGCGTGCGCTGTATCCAACTGACCGCCGATAACCGTTGCGCCCTCTTTGGCGACCCGCGCCGCCCGCAAGTCTGCGGGCGGCTGCAGCCGGAGCCGGCCATGTGCGGCAGCGATCGCGAGCACGCCCTGGGGTGGCTGTCGGCGCTGGAAAAAGCCACTCGCGCCGCCTGAATTTCCCGCCGTTCCGGCTTGCCCGGCATTTGGCATGTCCAAATTTTGGATCGTGCTAAGTTGGCTGGACAGGGGGCATCACTCGCGGGGGTTTGCGTATGTTGCCGATGGGGAAATTCAGTCGTTGCCTGGCTGGGGCCGGGCTAATGGTGTGCGTCGCAGGCGTGGCCAGCGCCGCGCCGGATAACAGCAGTCCAGTGGGCTCGGCCAATGTCACGGTGGCCGATCCAACGGTGCCGCGCCCGCCGGGGCAGCCCTGCGCGGTGCAGCTTTTCAGCAACGATACGTTCGACGATTACAGCACGCGGCCTTTCAGCTATACGCCGCCGGCCGGCTGCGGCACGCACTGGTCCAAGGTGGTGCTGGAAGGGGATTTCTCGGTCACCGCGGGGGTGCAGTACGACCGCACCGCGACCATCTTCCTGGCCGGCGTGAACCTGTATTTCGGCACCACCCAGGAGCCCGCCTCCACGCTCGCGCCGAGCTGGCACGTGGAGCGTGACCTGACCGATTACAGCGCCTTGTTCGCCAAGCCCGGCCAGGGCCAGGCGTTCATCGGCAACATCGTCAACAGCACCTATACCGGCGTGATCCACGGTAGCGCGCGGCTGCTGTTTTATCCGGCCAGCGGCGTCGCGCCGGCGGCCAACGCACCCGACGCGGTTTATCCGCTGGGCAGCGATCCGGTCGGCAGCACGGTGGCCCTGAACACCTCGACCGACCAGCTTGCCGCCACGCTTAGCTTGCCGCGCAACATACAGAGCGCTTACCTGGATGTATTCACGCAAAGCCAGAGCAACGATGAGTTCTGGTACACCTGCGTGCCGGCGCAATACGCCGCGGAAACCGGCGAATGCAACAACGGCAATTTTCGCGAAGCCCAGATCAGCATCGATGGCCAGCCGGCCGGCGTGGCGCCGGTGTATCCATGGATCTATACCGGCGGCATCGACCTGTTCATCTGGAAGCCCACGCCCGGCGTGCAGACGCTCAATTTCATGCCCTACCGGGTGGATCTGACGCCGTTCGCCGGCGTGCTCAGCAACGGCGCGCCGCACACGGTGGCGGTGAGCGTGGCCGGTGCCGACAGCTACTTCTCGGCCACTGCCGCGCTGCTGGTGTATGAGGATCACGGCACCAAGCAGGTGAGCGGCCAGGTTACGCGCAACACGCTGGCCAACCAGCCGCCGACGCCCACGATCAGCAGCACCTTGAGCCAGGATGCTTCCGGCGACGTTACCGGCGGCGTCACCACGGCCTTAAGTCGCCACTTCGTCATCGAAGGTTACGTGGATACGTCGCGCGGACGCATCACCACCACGGTGGATGAAACCTCTGCCTTCACCAACACCGAAAGCTTCGACATCACCAGCTCGATCTACGACCAGACCAGCAACCAGCTCACCACGCTCAACGGTACGAGCCAAAGCAAGCTGGGGCCGGTCACGGTCAGCCAGTTCAGCGCCAGCTATCGCTATCCGCTTTACGTGGAATCGGACGAGAGCGTGCTGGCCGACGGCAACTACTCGATCTTCACCAAGATCGGCCAAGGCTACAAACAGCAAACCGAGGTCGGCATCGGCGGCCTGACGCTGTATGCGGCCAAGGTGGAAAACCGCGTGGATGGTTCGGACACCCTGGTGCTGACGCCCAGCTACAGCATCGTCAGCCATAGCGGCCAGCAGGCGACGCAAACTTTTGCGTTCGACGACTCGCTGGGTGACTGCTACGACAGCAGCGTCAGTTCCGCCAATAACCTCGTAACGGCCTACAGCAGCGGCCAGGGTTGCCCCGGCCGGCAGAACCGGGTGCTTTGGTTCACCCACCCCGATGGCTCCCCTTATCAGGGCGAGCGCCTGTTCAACTGGTAAGCCAGGCAGGAACCGGCACCCCTTCGGATGGTCCGAGGGGGTGCCGGCATGTTAATTTTGTCGGCATTGCACCCTGCATATGTCGTTCCACGGAGTCTTTGCCGATGCGTACCCGCTTGCTCGCACTTTCCATCCTTGGCGTGGCCGTCGTGCTCGCTGGCTGCCATCACGCCACGCGACCGGATGGCACCCGGGTCGACAGGAAAGGCGTGACGGACCTGGCCGGGTTCGAAACGTTCGTGAGCACCCACCCGAGCCCCGCACAGTTCAAGAAGATGTATCCGGGCGTGCTGCTGATGCTGCCCGGCAAGATCAGCGACCTGGACACCCGCTACGACAACACCCGTTTCTTTCCTGACCTGGATAAGAACGGCGACATCATCGGCGGCGATTTCCACTGATTTCGAGCCAATGATGGCCCGGGGGCCGGGTTTAATCGCGTATGGACGCGCACTTGCTCGCTGATCCTTGACCCGCGGGCCTGGCCGGCGGGCAAACAGCTCCCGGCCCGGGCCGCGCAGCGTCGTGCGGCAGGCCGTGGCTGTCACATTCGCAAGGCGGAGTCATTGGGCTGACACGTTAGCTAATTAATCTGGCGCGATTGCGGCAATACGCTTTGGTACGGGCGGTTGCTCCCCACGTCCCCGTCATCGTGCAGGTGTCATGTCATCTTCCCCTTCCACCGTGCCTGGCCGGCGCGGATTGCTTCTTGTGTCACTGGCCGCACTGCTGGCGATCGGCGGCGGCGTGTTCTGGTACGCGCATGCATCGATCGCAAGCAAGTCCGGCGGCCACACTGCGAACGATGGCAGCGACGTCGGCGTCATGCTCGGGCTGGCGGACAGCGCCTATAAGGACAAGCACCTGCTCGCGCCGGTCGGCAGCAATATGTACGAGTTCTACTTCAGTGTGCTGCAGCTCGACCCGAACAATTCGACCGCAATGGAACGGCTGCGCGACATGTTCAAGCCGGCTTGCGATGTCGTGGAAAGCACCATCAACAGCGGCGATCTGGACGAAGCGCAGCGCGAGCTGTCGCTGCTGCGCATGTACGATCCGCACAATTACAAGCTCGCCCTGCTCGGCAGCGTGCTCGACGCGCAACGCGTCATCGAGCGCCGCAAGCATGAAGCGGAAGCTGCGCGCATCCAGGCGCAGCAGGCGGCGGCCGGGCAACGCGCAAACTGATTCGCGCCGCCGTACAGGTTCCTCCCCGTGCCTGCAGGGGAGGCGGCGTGTCAGTCAGCCGGCGAGGTAGGTGTCCTTCAAACGGACGTAATGATCGGCCGAGTAATGCAGCTGCTCGATCTGCTTGTCGGTAAGCACGCGTACCCGCTGCGCGGGATTGCCCAGCCATAGCTCGCGCTCGCCCACCACCTTGCCGGGCGGTACCACGCTGCCCGCGCCGACGAAGCCGTATTTCTTGATGGTGGCGCCGTCGAGCACGGTGGCGTGCATGCCGATCAGGCAGTAATCCTCGATCGTGCAGGCGTGGATCACCGCGGCATGACCGATCGTCACGCCCTCGCCCACGATGGTGGGAAAACCGCCGGGCGAATAGGGACCGTCGTGCGTCACGTGCACGATGCTGCCGTCCTGCACGTTGCTGCGCGCGCCGATGCGGATGTAATGCACGTCCCCGCGCAGCACCGCGCCCGGCCAGATCGATGCGTCTTCGCCCACTACCACGTCGCCGATCACGGTCGCGGCCGGATCGACGTATGCGCGAGCGCCCAGGGTGGGCGTGATGCCCTTGTAACTGCGAATGCCATTCATGCCTGCATTCTATATGGCGGCCGTAAGGTTCTCGTTGCCGGGCGGCGGCGGGTCGCGTTCGCGTGCCTCCAGTACGCGAACCGCTTCCCGGTAGCCGGCATCCACCGCCAGCCGCCAATCCTTCCAGTCGAGCATGCGCACGTGCTCCAGCGGCGGGTTGATCAACAGATCCGCGCGCTCGATGCAGTGCAGGCTGGTTTCCTCGCTGTTGACCATCGCCGCGCGCGTGAGCGTGGAAACGATGCCCGGCCAGCCGGTGCCGTGGCGCTGGCGCACCCACAGGCGCCACCAGGGCGGCGTGGCGAATTCTTCGGCTTGCGCGCGCAATTGGATGTCGGCGCGGATGCTCACCGCGGTAATGTGCGCGATGCCGTCCTCGGCCATCACGTCGGTGGGCAGGTTGTCCACCAGCGCACCGTCCACGTAGACCTGGCCGTGATGCAGTACCGGCGGCAGGATGCCGGGAATGGAACTGGTCGCGCGCAGCCATAGCCATAACGGCCCGTGCCGATGCACCACTTTGCCCAGGCCGGACAGGTTGGTGGACACGCAAAAGAACGGCCGCTCCAGATCCTCGATATCCAGCGCGCCGAAAGCGCGGCGCAGCATGCGCGCCGCGCGCCGCCCGCGCGTGAGCGCGACCAGCGGCAGGGTCCAGTCCGACAATGGCTTGCCGCGCACGAAGGCTTCGTAAAAGACGCGCATCATCTGGTCGGTGTCCCACATGTTGGCCACGCCCGCGCCGATGATCGCGCCGATGCTGGTGCCACCGATCGCGTCGAACTGATGTCCCGCCTCGCGCAGGGCGCGCAACGCGCCCAGGTGCGCCAGGCCGCGCGCGCCGCCGCCGGCCAGCACCAGGCCCCGGCCATGGCCGCTGATCAGCCGCGCGATGCGCTCAATATCCGCTTCGCCGCACACGTGGTGATGCTGGATCTCGCCGCTGAACTGTGCGCGCCAGCGCCGCGCGGAACCCGGCTGCACGCGATGCGCGGCATGCATCAGCAACAGATGCCGCGGCCGGTGGCGCACGCGCGCGGGATGGCCCGGCGCGGCTTCCGGCCATGGCCGCGCCGCCTGCGCGGCCGGCGCGGGCAGCAGCAGCACGTCGGCCTGGCGCAGGCAGCGCAGCCGCCAGGACGTGGCGCCGGTGCTATCGAGGTAGATGACGAAACGCGCCTGCGCCTCGCGCTCGGCGAACCAGTCGCTGCCGCGATTGGCGCCGTGTTCGGCGTCGATCACGATGCAGTTGCCAAAGGCCTCCAGCGCGCGCGCCAGCTGCATCGCCAAACCGCGCACCGGCACGTCCTGGTCGACCGGCAGGATGGCGAACGTGCGCGGCTTGTCCGGCGACTGGTCGTGCCGCTCGCGCCGGATCAGCCGATCCATCGCCTGCCGCGCCACATGGAGCATCGCGCGCGGGTGGCGTTCGATCAGATGCTCGAACACCTCCCGATCGAGCCGCAGCAATTCCGAATCGCGCAGCGCGCGCACGCCGTAACGCACCGCCTCGCCGCTGAACAGGCTGATCTCGCCCACGCAGTCGTCCGCGGCAACCAGGCGCACCAGGTCGGTGGGGCCGTCGAACACGCCCAGGCTGCCGCTGCACAGGATGTACAGCGCCTGGGCCATTTCGCCGGCCTTGAACAGGTACTGGCCGCCGGGCAGGCAGATCCAGCGCAGATGGCCGGCAAGCGTGGTCCGCTGCGCGTCGTTCAGATGCGCAAACAGCGGGATGCGACCGATCAGGGCGGGGATATCGGCAGGCTGCATGCGCGCGATGGTACGCCGGCGGCGATGACGCCGTCCGCCGCGCGTGCGCCCGATCGCGATAGTGCCGTCTTGCGCCTTGATTTCGCCGGCCGCCGACAGCACCCTGTCCGGTCAGAAGGAGCACCCATGAGCCACGACAATCCCCTGCTGGCCGACGACGCCCTGCCCGCGTTCTCGCACATCCACCCCGACCAGGTCGGCCCGGCGATCGACGCCCTGCTGGCGCAGAGCCGCGCCGGCATCGCCGCGTTGACGGCTCCCGGCGCGCCGCGAGATTTCGCTTCGGTGATGCTGCCGCAGGAGCGGCTCGAACAGCGCATCGCGCATGCCTGGTCGCCCGTCTCGCACCTGCATTCGGTGGCCGACAGCGACGCGCTGCGCAAAGTCTACGGACCGGCCGAGGAGAAACTCACCGACCACGCGCTCGAAGTGGGCCAGAACCGCGATCTCTACGCCGCCGTGCAAGCGGTGGCCGATGCGCCGGGGTTCTCCATGCTGCCGCGCCCGCAGCGGGCGCTGGTCGAACACGCACTGCGCGATTTCAAGCTTTCCGGCGTCGCCCTGGAAGAACCGGCGCGCACGCGCTTTCGTGAAATTGGCGTGGAGCTGAGCAGGTTGTCCACCGAATTCTCCAACGCCGTGCTCGATGCCACCGATGCGTGGTACGAGCACATCACCGACGAGCGCGACATCGCCGGCATTCCCGAATCGGGCCGCGCGGTGCTGCGCCAGTATGCCAAGGAAAAAGGGCTCGAAGGGTATCTGGTCACGCTCAAGCAACCGAGCGTGCAGGCGGTGCTCACCTATGCCGACAACCGCGGCCTGCGCGAACGCGTGTACTGGGCCTACCAGACGCGCGCCTCCGACCAGGGCCCGGATGCAGGCAAGTACGACAACGGCGCGCGCATCGAGCAGATCATGGCGCTGCGCCACGAGGCGGCGCAGCTGCTGGGCTTCGCCAACGCGGCGGAAGAATCGTTGGCGACCAAGATGGCCGGCGCGCCCGCCGAGGTGCTGGCTTTCCTGCGCGATCTTGCCGCGCGCGCAAAACCCGTTGCGCAGAAAGAATTGGCCGCGTTGCGCGAATTCGCCGCGCGCGAATTGAAAATCGACAATCTCCAATCCTGGGATGTCGGCTACGCCGCGGAAAAGCTGCGCCAACAGCAATACGCGCTGGATGAGGAACAACTCAAGCCCTATTTTCCGCTGCCCGCCGTCATCGATGGCCTGTTCGGGCTGGTGCACCGGCTCTACGGCATCACCCTGCGTCCGCGCGACGGGGTCGATGTGTGGCATCCGGACGTGCGCTATTACGACGTTATCGATGCGGACGGACGCATTTTCGCCGGTGCCTACATCGACCTTTACGCGCGCAGCGGCAAGCGGGGCGGTGCCTGGATGGACGTCTGCCGCGCACGCTTCGACGACGGGGCGCAATCACAGTTGCCGGTGGCATTCCTCACCTGCAACTTCGCGCCGCCGACCGAAGGACGCCCGGCTCTGCTCACGCACGACGATGCGCTGACCCTGTTCCACGAATTCGGCCACGGCTTTCACCACCTGCTTACCGAAGTGCCGCTGCCTTCCGTCGGCGGCATCGACGGCGTGGAGTGGGATGCGGTGGAGCTGCCCAGCCAGTTCATGGAGAACTTCGGCTGGAACCGCCAGGCGCTGGACCTGTTCGCCAGGCATTGGCAAACCGGCGAACGCCTGCCCGATGAATTGTTCGAGCGCATGCTGGCCGCGCGGCACTTCCATGCCGGCCTGTTTCTGGTGCGCCAGCTCGAATTTGCGCTGTTCGACTTTCTGTTGCACCTGGAATACGACCCGGCCAAGGGCGCGCGCACGCTGGAAGTGCTGGAGCAGGCGCGCAGCGAAGTGGCGGTGCTGCACCCGCCGGCATGGCAGCGCTTCCCGCATGCGTTCAGCCATATCTTCGCGGGCGGCTACGCGGCCGGCTATTACAGCTACCTGTGGGCGGAACTGCTTAGCGCCGATGCCTTCGCCGCCTTCGAGGAGCACGCGGCCCAGGGCGGCAACGTGATCGACGCCAGCATCGGCAACCGCTTCCGCCATGAAATCCTCGCCGTGGGCGCCAGCCGCCCGGCGCTGGAAAGCTTCATCGCCTTCCGCGGCCGCAAGCCCGAACCAGACGCCCTGCTGCGCAGCCACGGCCTCGCCTGAAGGAGGTCAGGGTTCCTCTCCGCGCTTGCCGGGGAGAGGAACCCAGGCGATTGGCGCTTTGCTCGCAAACAGGTTCACAATCGGCGCCATGCCGCCATGCCAGCATCGGCGGTGCCTGCCTGCCGCCCAAGCGAAAGCACCGTGAACCTGAGGAGTTTGTGATGAACGCCATCACGCAACTGCCTACCGAATGGCGAGACTGGATCCGCGAAAACCTCGCGCGCGGTTGCGCACCGCAATCGCTGATCGACGACATGGTGCGCAACCGCTTCGATCCGATCTTCGCGCGTGCCGCGGTCAACGGCGTGATGACCCAGGGCGCCGCTTTCGCCGCGCCCGTCGAAGCACAACCGAAAGCCGCCGCCGGCTATGTCTACGAAACGCCGCGCCTTAGCGCAGGCAATCTGATTCGCACTTTCGACCGCCAGGTGCGCATCGTCACGCGCATGAAGCGCCCGATGATCGCCGTGCTCGAGGGCGTGCTGAGCGAGGAGGAGTGCGACGAACTGATCCGCCGCTCCGCCGACAAGATGCATCGTTCCACCACCGTCGATCCGATCAGCGGCAAACACGAAGTGATTGCCGACCGCAGTAGCGAAGGCACGTTCTTCATGCTCAACGCCGATCCGTTCATTGCGCGGCTTGACCGCCGTATCGCCGACATCATGAATTGCCCGGTCGATCACGGCGAAGGACTGCAGGTGCTGCATTACGGCACCGGCGGCGAATACAAGCCGCACTTCGATTTCTTTCCGCCGGACGAACCGGGCAGCCACGTGCAGATGACCATCGGCGGCCAGCGTGTGTCCACCCTGGTGATGTACTTGAACGACGTCGAGGAAGGCGGCACCACCATCTTTCCCGACATCGGTCTGGAAGTGGTGCCGAAAAAAGGTTCGGCCGTCTATTTCGAATACACCAACAGCCACGGCCAGCTCGACCGCCTCACCCTGCACGGCGGCTCGCCGGTGACGCGCGGCGAAAAGTGGATCGTGACCAAGTGGATGCGCCAGCGCCGCTACGGCGAAGCGGCAACCGCCTGAAAGCCTCGCCCCGCGCTCGCGCGGAGCCAGGCTCATCCATCCCGGCTGTTCAGCCCTGGGCGCCGTCCGCTTCGCGGTGATAGTGGGTGACGATGTCGATTTCCTTTTTCGAGCCCAGGAACACCGGCACGCGCTGGTGCAGGCCGGTGGGCTGAAGGTCGAGGATGCGCTCGCGGCCGGTGCTGGCCGCGCCGCCGGCCTGCTCGATGATGAAGGCCATCGGGTTGGCCTCGTACATCAGGCGCAGCTTGCCGCCCTTGCTCCTGATCTTGGCGTCCAGCGGATAAAAGAACACGCCGCCGCGCGTGATGATGCGGTGTACGTCGGCCACCATCGAGGCGACCCAGCGCATGTTGAAATCCCGCCCGCGCGGGCCGTCCAGGCCGGCCAGCAGCTCGCCGATGTAGCGCTGCATCGGCGCTTCCCAATGGCGCTGGTTGGACATGTTGATGGCGAATTCGCCGGTTTCTTCCGGAATGCGGATGTCGCGGCGGCTGAGGATGAAGCTGCCTACTTCGCGATCGAGGGTGAACTCGTGCGTGCCGTGGCCGAAGGTCAGCACCAGCACGGTGGCCGGACCGTACACCACGTAGCCGGCGGCCAGCTGGGTGGTGCCCTTCTGCTGGAAATGCTCGGCCGTGGGCTCGGTCACGCCATCGGGGCAGCGCAGCACCGAGAAGATGGTGCCCACTGAAATGTTGACGTCAATGTTGGAGCTGCCATCCAGCGGGTCGAACAGCAACAGGTGATGGCCTTTGGGATACATGTCGGGAATGGGCTGCGGATCTTCCATTTCCTCCGACGCGCAGGCCGCCAGCTGGCCGCCCCAGGCGTTGGCTTCGAGCAGGATTTCGTTGGAAATCACATCCAGCTTCTTCTGTGCCTCGCCCTGGATGTTGCCCGTGCCCGCCTCGCCCAGCACGCCACCGATGGCGCCCTTGTTGGTGGCCACCGCAATGCGCTTGCAGGCGCGCGCCACGACTTCGATCAGCAGGGAAAGCTCGGCGTTGACGCGGCCGGCGCGGCGTTCCTCGATCAGGAACTGGATCAGCGAGACGTGTTTCATGACGTGATCTTGAGGCAAAGGGACAGCCATTTTCCCGCCTCCGCCCGATGGATGCCAGCCGTGCGTGCGAACCTGCGGCCAGGCTCTGCTGACAACACGTTGGCAGCAGGCGGGGCGCAAGCTGGCAACGTCGAAAAGGGAGGAACGATCCATGCGCGATACGGTTTATGTACTGGTGTTCGACGGCTTCGCCGATTGGCAGGTCGCGTTGGCGCTTAGCGAAATCCGCCGGCCGGGCGACTGGAAGGTACGCACCGTGGGGTTTACCCGCGAGCCGGTGATGTCCATGAGCGGGTTGCAGGTGCTGCCGGAGGAAAGCATGCACGGGCTCGACCTGGACGCCGCCGCGCTGCTGGTCCTGCCGGGCGGCCACCTGTGGCGGCCGGCGCGGATGGAGCAGGTGGCCGCGCTGGCCCGACGCGTGCACGCGGCCGGCGCGCCCGTGGCGGCGATCGATGAAGGCGTGCTGGCGGTGGCGCACGCGGGCCTGATCGACCGCTGCCGCCACACCGGCAATTGGGCCGGCCAGCTGCGCCGCGAAGTGCCGGCGTATGCCGGACAGGACCAATACGACGCGGACGTGCTCGCGGTGAGCGACGGCGGCGTGATCACCGCCAGCCACCTCGGCAGCATCGAGTTCGCGCGCGAAATCATCCACACGCTGGACCTCTACAACCGCAGCGACCGCGAGTACTGGTACCGGTTGTTCAAGCATGCCGTGCCGCCGCCGTGGTTTCCCGGTGTCGCGGTCGAAACGATCAAGGCCGCCTGAAGGAGATCGTCATGAAAGACCTGATGAACCGCGTCCTGCTGGCGTACCGGCCGCTGTATCTGCGCGGCTTGCTGATGGACGGCCAGTACCGCTTGCCGCCGCCGCAAACGGCACCGCCGGCGAAAGGCAAAAGGCTGATCCACCTCACGCCCGTTTTCCAACCCGCGCGCAGGCGCGTGCTGGTCGCCACGGCAGCGGCAGCGGCCGGGATGGTGCTGTCTACCCATGAAGACACCTGCGCCAAGCCCGCCGACGCACCTGACGTGTGCGTGTGAGGTTTGCGCAAGTGCAGGAAACCATCATGTACTCGAACGATGTCAAACACGACCGCTGCGTGATGTCCTTTCATGCACGCAACAGCCGCTGCACCGCGACGCCTGCCGCGGCGGAAGCATCGAACGCCGGTGACGAACCGCATGCGATCGATTTCAAAACGCGCGAACGACGCCAGGCGTCGTATCGCGCGATCCATGCCATGTACAAGGTGACGGCTATGCTCGATCGCATGCCGGCTCGTCCGGCGATGCGGCGTCCAGCGGACGCGGTTGCCCCATGGACGGCCAAACCGGGGGCATGAGCGTGGCCGGTGAGTCGATCATGCAGCACGTAGCAGCCATGCCCATGCCTGTCTCACGCATTGCGACGCCAAGGCATGACTTCGGATGCTGGCCGTGGCCGCCGGAGTGGGCGATCATCCGCGCATGCGCCGCGCCGACCGCCTCTTCCTTATCATCAATGCCCTGCGCGGTCGCCGCACCGCACTGCAGGCACGCCAGCTGGCCCAAACGCTGGGCGTATCGCTGCGCACCGTTTATCGCGACGTGGCCGACCTGCAGCTTTCGGGCGTGCCGATCGAAGGGGAGGCCGGTGTCGGCTACGTGCTGCGCAAGGGTTCGGACATTCCGCCGCTGATGTTTACCGCCGACGAACTCGAATCGCTGGTGGTCGGCACGCGCTTCGTGCGTGCCTTTGCCGGCGAAAAGCTCGCCGCCGGCGCGCAGGCCGCGCTGGTGAAGATCGAAGCGGTACTGCCGCCGGAGTTGCGCGAACGTTCCTCCCGCACGCGCATCTATGCGCCGATCTGGCGCGATGAGGAATCGATCGCCTTCGCCGCGCGCATCGACCAGTTGCATGCGGCGATCGAAAAGCAACAGGTGCTGCGGCTGTTCTATCGCGACGAAGTGGGCCGCCAGAGCGAGCGCGAGATCGAGCCGCTGTGCCTGGCGTTCTGGGGCGGTAAATGGACCCTGGGCACCTGGTGCCGGTTGCGCCGCGATTTTCGCAATTTCCGTCCCGACCGCATCGAGCGCTACGAGGAGACGGGCGAAGTATTCCAAAGCGCGCCCGACCGCAACCTTGCTTCATACCTGCAAGCGATGCGCGGCTATTACGCCGGGCTGGAATAAACCCCGGCCCTTGCCGTTTGGGCCGCGACTTCGGGTACCCTGCGCAGACCGGGGATTACCTGTAGGAGTCGTGCCATGTCGTCAGGCGTGCGTCATCCCTTGCTATCGATCGCGCCGGGCAAGCTGCGCCCGACCCAGATGACGGTGGGCAGGGCCGAGGTGGCCCAAAAGCGGGCCCTGTGGGAAAAGCTCGGCAAAAAAAAGCGCAAGGAGATGCTCGCCCAACACTGGTTTCCGGGCGTGCTGGGCCCCAAGAACCAGGTCTACATCGTCGATCACCATCACCTGGGCCTGGCCTTGTTCGAAGAAGGCGTGAAACAAGTGCCGGTGATGATCCAGCGCGATTTCTCCTGGCTTGAGGTGCCGGTGTTCTGGCACACGATGGAATTCAACCGCTGGGCGCACCCCTACGACCAGCACGGCCAGCGGCAGGATTACGCTTCCATTCCGCTCAATCTCAAGGACATGGCCGACGATCCATTCCGCACGCTCGCCGCGCGCGTGCGCATGGCGGGCGGTTATTCGAAGGACGCCACGCCCTATTCGGAATTTCTCTGGGCCGATTTTTACCGGCGCAACATGAAGCTGAAGGACGGCCGCGTTACCGCGAAAACCGTGCAGGATGCCTTGCTGTTCGCCCATGCGCACGACACGGCGTACCTGCCGGGATGGACCGGCGTCATCGCGCAATGAGCACCACGGCGGCCGCCAGTTCCGCACGTGTGGCCGACCTGCTCGCGGGTCTGGCGATCGCGGGTTTGCTGGTGCCCGAGGCGGTGGCCTATTCGGGCATCGCGGGCATGCCGCCCCAGGCGGGTGTGATCGCGCTGTTCGTCGGCCTGGTCTGCTATGGGTTGCTGGGACGCAGCCGCTTCGCGATCGTATCGTCCACGTCCTCATCGGCGGCGGTGCTGGCCGCCGGTACGTTGGCGCTGGCCGGCAACGATGTGGTTGCGCGCGTGGCGATCGGCGCCACGCTGGTGCTGTTTGGCGGCCTCTGTTTTCTGTTTGCCGGCGCCGCGCGCCTTGGCGGTTTGTCGCACCTGATCGCACGCCCGGTGTTGCGCGGCTACACCTTCGGCCTGGCCATCGTGATCGCCTTGAAGCAGTTGCCGAACCTGGGCGGCTGGCCTGGGCTGCACGGCGACTTCGTGCCGCTGTTGGTGACGGAACTGGTGCGCACGGTCAACCAGGTGCATCCGGTTACGCTGGCGACGGGACTGATCGCCCTTGCGCTGTTGTTTGTGTGCGAGCGCGTGCGCCGTTTGCCCGGCAGCTTGCTGGTGATCGCGCTTGGCGTGATCGCCTCGGGCTGGCTGTCCGCGCACGGCGTGTCGCTGACCGGCACGATCAAGCTCAGCATGGCAGTGGGTATGCCCACCTGGCCGGGCAGCGGCCAATGGCTGCCCAGCGTGGAACTGGCGGCCGCGCTGCTGCTGATCCTGTATGCCGAATCGTACAGTTCGATCCGCGGTTTCGCGCTCAAGCACAACGATCCGGTGCAGCCCAACCGGGATCTGCTGGTGCTGGGCGTGGCCAACGTAGTGTGCGGCTTGCTGCACGGCATGCCGGTAGGCGCCGGCTATTCGGGCACCTCGGCCAACGAAGCGGCCGGCGCGCAATCTCGCCTGGCCGGTTTGATCGCCGGCGCCAGCGTGCTGTTGATGGTGCTGCTGTTGCTGCGCTGGATCGAGCGCATCCCCGAAGCCGTGCTGGCCGCGATCGTGATTCACGCGGTCAGCAAATCGTGGCGGCTGTCAGTGTTTCGCCCGTATCTGCAGTGGAAGCGCGATCGCCTGCTGGCACTGGCAGCGGTGGTTGCGGTGCTGTCGCTGGGCATTCTCAACGGCCTGCTGGTGGCGATTGCCTTCAGCCTGATCCTGCTGCTGCGCCAGCTCGCGGTAGCGAGGGTAAGCGTGCTGGGGCGGCTGGCCGACGGACACGACTTCGTCGATGTCTTGCAGCACCCCGACGCGGTGCCGCCGCCGGCGACGCTGATCCTGCGTCCGGAGGAACCGCTGTTTTTCGCCAATGCCGAAGCCGTGATGGCGCTGGCGCGCCAGCAGGCGGAGCAGCGCAAGGATCTGAAGCAGGTGATCCTCAGCCTGGAAGCCTCGCCGGATCTGGACAGCACCGCGCTCGAATCGCTCGGCGACTTTTCCGTGTGGCTGCAGCAGCGTGGCGTAGCCCTGCGCGTGGCGCGCTTGAAGGACGACACGCGCGCCCTGCTGTTGCGCGCGGCCTTGCCCCAGCTTTCGCCACAGACACTGAACTATTGGAGCGTCGAAGATGCCGTGTCGGCCGCTTCGGCGCCATCTTCAACGGGGAATTGAGCGTCGTGAACATTGCAACACGTATCGGGAGCATCGCCTTGGGTCTGGTGCTGACGTTGCCCGCCGCGGCACAGCAAAGTGCCGACGCGCACTTCCGGCAGATTTACCAGCAGGAGTGGGCGTGGCGTACCGGCCAGTCCGGCATCAGCACGTCGGGCGAATCGCAGCCAAGCAATGGACGGCTGGATCAGGTCGACGCGAAAAGCCAGCAGGAACGCCTGGACACCTGGCGCAAGGTAATGGATGAACTCAATGCGATCGACGTCAAGCAGCTTTCGCCGGCCGAGCAGGTGAACTACGCGGTGTATCGGGAGCAGATCCGCAACTTCATTGCCGACCAGCAATTCATGCAGTGGCAAATGCCGTTCAACAGCGATTCGGCGTTCTGGAGCGAGCTGGACGATGATCTGGACGGCGGCAACTTGCGCACCGAAACCGATTATCGCCATTACGTGGACCGGCTAAGCCAGGTGCCGGCGTATTTCGACCAGCAGATGGCCAACATGCGCGCCGGTCTGAAGCGGGGCTTCAGCGTGCCGCGCGCGGTGCTGGCGGGACGCGACGTATCGATCGCCGCGGTTGCCCAGGTCAAAGACCCTGCCCAGACCAGTTTCTACGCGCCGCTCCAGCACATGCCATCGAGCATTCCCGCCGCTACCGCGGCGGCGATCCAGGCCGATGCGCGCGCCAAAATCAGCAACGACGTCATTCCCGCCTACGCCAAACTGCTGGCCTTCTTCCGCAACGAATACGTACCGCACGCGCGCACCACGCTGGCCGCCGAAGCGTTGCCGGACGGTAAAAACTACTACCGCCAGCAGATTCGCGAATACACCACACTGGATCTGGATCCGGACACGATCCACACGATCGGTCTTGAGCAAGTGGAGAAAATCCACGCGCAGATGCTCAAGACCATGCAGGAAACCGGCTTCAAGGGCAGCTTTGCCCAGTTCCTGCATTTCCTGCGCACCGATCCGCAGTTCTACGCCAAAACACCGCAGGAGCTGCTCGACAAAACCGCCTGGGTGGCCAAGGAAGTGGATGGGCAGGTGGGCAAATTCTTCGGCCACCTGCCGCGCAAGCGCTTCACCATTGAGCCCGTGCCGGCGGATATCGCGCCGTACTACACCTCCGGGCGCGGCGGTCCGGACGTCTATCTGGTGAACACGTACGACCTGCCTTCGCGCCCGCTGTACAACATGCCGGCGCTGACGCTGCACGAATCGTATCCGGGTCATGCGTTGCAACTGGAACTGGCCGAAGAAGAGCACGACCAGCCCGCGTTTCGCCGCGACGGCTACATTTCCGCCTACGGCGAAGGCTGGGGCCTTTATTCGGAATACCTGGGCAACGAGATGGGCATCTACAAGACGCCCTACCAGCGCTTTGGATATCTCACCTACCAGATGTGGCGCGCGTGCCGGCTGGTGGTCGATACCGGCATCCATCACCTGGGTTGGACGCGCCAGCAGGCGATCGACTACATGACCCAGAACACCGCCTTGTCCGACCGCGAGATCGCCAACGAAGTGGATCGCTACATCAGCTGGCCCGGGCAGGCGTTGTCCTACGAGCTGGGCTATCTGAAATTGCTGGAGCTGCGTGCGAAGGCGGAAAAAGCGCTGGGGCCGAAGTTCGACCTGCGCGCTTTCCACGACACCGTGCTTTCCACCGGTTCGGTGCCGCTGCCGGTGCTGGAGCAGCGTATCGATCGCTTCATCGCCGAAGGCGGCCCGGAGCCCGACTACGGCCATGTACCGGCGCCGGCCGGCAAGCCGCAAGATTAAGCGTGCCAGGCTCCATCGAAGGAACGTCGTTCAACCAGGGGGAACGCTGATGACTGAAGGAACGGTCCGGGACGAGCTTTATCCGGCGGCAGGCGATCGCAGGGTCTATCGCGTGGCGAAGTGGCTGCGGGTGGCCGCGGTGATCGCCACCCTGGCGCTGGCGGGAGGCGCCAACGTGATGCTCTTCCAGCCGCTGTGGCAGGGCTTGAACGTGCCCGTCAGCCCGCTGCTGATGAGCGTGGATGTGCTGTTTACGTTGTTGATGCTGTATTTCCTGTGGTGGTCGTTCACCGCGAAAGTCACGCTGTGCGCCGATACGATCGAAGAATCCACACCGTTCGGATCGCGCCGGCTGCGCAAGAGCGAGATCAAGGGATGCATGCGCCTGCCCAAGGGTGGCGGTGTGCTGATCGCGCCCAAGAACGGTGTTCCGTTGACGATCTCCAAGGATTCCTACAACCCTGATCGCTATTTCGACGCGTGGATCGACAAATTGCCCGATCTGAAACAGGTCCAACAGCAGGAGGAAGAGGTGCGCGCGCGCAACGATCCGTCGCTTGGCGTCACGCCGGCGCAAAGGTTGGCGACCTATGCGCGGCGCAAGTCGCATTTCGGCAAGGTGTATCTGGGCCTGCTGTTCGCCTCGATGGCGGTTTTCTACGTAGGCGTACTGGCGAGTGCGGCGTTTGCGCCGGCGGTTTTCATTGCCGCGGCGATACCGTGGTGCTGCCTGGTCGCGGCGTATCTCTACAAGGATCAATGGTCGCATTCGGCGGGCGGCAACAACGCCACGGCGATCATCGTCCCCACGATGATGCCCGTGCTGATGCTGTTCATCATGGCCAGCAGCCGGGCGGATCTGGTCGATGCCTCGCAGGTGATGGCGCACGGCGCCCTCGCCGGTCTTCCATGGCTGCTGGCGATAGTCGTGTTGATGGGCAACATCGCCGTGCCGTTGCGGCAAAAGCTGCTGAGCCTGCTGTTTCTCGCCGCGCTCGCGTGGGTGTATGGCGGAAGCTTGCTTGCGCTGGGCAACCGCATGTTCGACCAGAGCCCGCCGCAGGTCTTTCGTACCCACGTTGTGGGCTGGCATGTCACCCACGGCAAGGGCGGCACCCACTATTACCTGGAATTGGCCGGCTGGGGGCCCGAGCCGGGCGGGACCCATCTTCGGGTGGGCTATGCCACCTACCACGCCGCGCACAGGGGCGATCCGGTCTGCATGGGTCTGCATCCGGGCCGCCTGGGCTTCCAGTGGGTGCACAGCATGGATTGTCCGCCCGAGGGCACGCCCTGAATGCCGCTGGCGAAAACTTCACCAATAAAGTAAAGTAGACATAAGCTTTATTGGGAGAGTTGGCCATGACCGCGAACGCCCTGCCCCGGATGCCGCCGGCCCAAGACCTCGGCGGTCCGGCTCTGCGCACTTTCTTCAAGCTCGCCGAACGGTGGGATCTACGCATCGCCCAGCAGCGCACCTTGCTCGGCGATCCGCCCGAATCCACCTTCTACAAATGGAAACGCCAGCAGGATGCCATGCTGGGTCGCGATACGCTCGAACGCATCAGTTATCTGCTGGGCATCTACAAGGCATTGCACATTCTGTTTCCCGATCCCGCACAAGCCGATGCGTGGCTGCGCAAACCCAACCAGTCGGCGTTGTTCGGTGGGCATAGCGCGCTCGATCGCATGCTGTCGGGCAACGTGTCGGACCTGTTCGTCGTGCGCCAGTACCTGGACGCGCAACGCGGCTGGAATTAATCACAGCATCCTTAACAGTGCGCCCCGTCGCAGCCGCCGAGAACGCGCTGTCGCACCATGCAACGTGAACAGGGAAGAACCCAACGGCGCGCTTCGCGTCCAGGAAAACGCATGCCCCACGACACGCCACCGATTCGACGCATCCGCTGGACCCACGCCTATCGCATCGTGCCCAGCCGCTTTCCGCCGGAAGGATTGTTCGACCGCATTGCCGACCCCGCCGATCTGGATGCGGTATTGGCGATCGAAGCGCTGACCAACCCGCGCCTGCGCGAGGAAGCTGAAAGCATGCGACGGGTGCCGCGCGAACGGCGCATCAGCGGCCCCGGTTCCACGCCGGTGATGGCCGCGTTCACGCATCTGAACCCCGAAGGCAGCCGTTTTTCCGACGGCACCTGGGGCGTGTTCTATGCGGCGCGTACCGTCATGACCGCGGTCGAGGAAACGGTCTATCACCGCCAGCACTTTCTTGCCGCGACATCGGAGCCGGCCTGCGATATCCAAATGCGCTGCTATCGCACCAGCGTCGATGCGAAGTTGCACGACCTGCGTGGCGGATGGCCGCAGGCGCACGATCCGGACAGCTATACGGCCAGCGTGGAACTTGCCCGGGCGCTGCGCGAGGAGGGTTCCAACGGCATCGTCTACGACAGCGTGCGCCAGCGCGGCGGGCAATGCCTGGCCGCGTTTTACCCGGACGTGGTGGCGCCATGCGTGCAGGCGCAGCACCTGATCTATCGCTGGGACGGCCGGCGCATCGCCAGCGTGTTGCAAGTAAGCGAACTCAAACGCGGCTGACGCAAGGCTTCGCGCGGTATGGGCGTGGCGTGCATCGCAACTCGCGCGTGGCGGCAACGTCAGATTATGATCGAACGTGGATGCGGCGCCGTGCAATCGGTTGCGTTGCAACCGTGGGCCGCTGCAGCGTCGAACAACCGAGCCACGTTCAGGAGCATCATGAAAATTCTGCTATCCCTGTTGTTGGCACTGGTGCCTTGCCTGGCCAGCGCGGCTTGGGCCCCCCATCAATACTGGGAACCGGCGATCAAGGCGTTCGAGGCCTCCGATCGCGCCAATCCGCCACCGCAAGGCGCCGTGTTGTTCATCGGCAGTTCGTCGATCGAGCATTGGAAGTCCGTCGCGGCGGATTTTCCGGAAGTGAAGGTGATCAACCGCGGCTTCGGCGGTTCGGAGCTGGGCGATTCCACCTATTTCGCCGACCGCATCGTGGCGCCCTACCATCCGCGCGCGATCGTCCTCTATGCCGGCGACAACGATGTATTCGACGGCCGCAGCCCACGCGAAGTGCGCGATGAATTGGCGGCATTCGTCACCAAGGTGCGTTCGGAAGATCCGGGCGTGCCGATCGCATTCATTTCGATCAAGCCCAGCATGGCGCGCAAGATGTTGCTGCCCCAGATCAGGCAGGCCAACGCGCTGGTGCGCGACTACGCGGCCAAGCACAAAGGCGTGACCTACCTGGATACCTTCACGCCCATGCTGGGGCCGGACGGCCAGCCGCAGTGGAAGTGGTTCGGGCCGGACGGCCTGCACATGAACCGTTCCGGTTACGTGCTTTGGATAAGCATCATCAAGCCGTGGGTGGACGCGCACGCGCGTTGATGGCCACCTTGCCCTCACTCCGGCCTGCGCCGGATGAGGGCAAGAGAGATCAGGTATCGGCGTTTTGCGCGAAGCCCTCGCGCGTGCCGCGCGTGAACACGCGATCGCTGTCGAGTACGTCAGCCGCGGCATGCGCAGGCGACTCTTTCAGCTTGGCATAGATCGGCGTGAAATCCGGCCGCGTCGCTTCGAACAACTGCTCGAAGCTGTCGATCACGAAATACGTCTGCTGGTAGGTATCGATGCGGTAGCGCGTGCTCATCACCCGTTCCAGACCGAAACCGATGCGGTTCGGTGCCGGCGAATCCAGGCTGTAGATCGACTCGCCCTTGGAACTGACGATGCCCGCGCCATAGATGCGCATGCCTTCGCCGGTATTGATCAGGCCGAACTCCACCGTGTACCAGTACAGGCGCGTAAGGTTCATCAGCGCTTGCGGACCGATGCCGAATGCCTTCATGCCGCCGCGCCCATACGCCTGCATGTAATCGGCGAACACCGGATTGAGCAGCAGCGGCACGTGGCCGAACAGGTCGTGGAACAGGTCCGGCTCGCTCAGGTAATCGAGCTGCTCGGGCTTGCGGATCCACCAGCTCACCGGAAAGCGGCGGTTGGCCAGATGGTCGAAAAACACCTCGTCGGGCAGCAAGCCTTCGACCGCCACCAGTTCCCAGCCGGTGGCCTTGCCCAGCACCTTGTTGAGGTCGGCGAATTTCGGAATACCGCCATGGCCCAGGCCGAAGCGTTCCACCCCGGCCAGGAATTCCTTGCAGGCGCGTGCGGGCAGCAGCTCGCGCTGGCGCTTGAACAGGGTGTCCCACACCTCGTGGTCGGTGCGGCTGTAATGAGACCATGGCTGCTCCACCACGCCGGTGGCATAGACCGGGATGTACCCGCGGTCAGTCTGTTGGTGTTCGACGCGGCGGGGGTTGTTGTTGTCCATGGGGCTCCGGCGAGGCCCGGTGCATGTACCGGGTCGGCACGCAAAAGCATACGGCCGCAACCGCGCAAAATGCTTGTTTTATTGTTGACTTTGGTACCCAGCGTGCAATATTAATCCTAAAACAGGCCAATTGATAAAGGAATCGTGCGTTGATCGATCTCGATCGCACCGACCTGCGCATCCTGGCCACCCTGCAGGCCCAGGGGCGCATCACCAATGCCGAGCTGGCCGAGCGGATCAACCTTTCGCCGTCGGCCTGCCTGCGCCGGCTGCAGCGCCTGGAAACGGAGGGGGTGATCAGCGGCTATGCGGCGCAGATCGATCCGCAGGCCGTGGGTCTTGGCCTGCAGGCCTTCGTGCGCGTGCAATTGGCGCGCCATGAAGGTGCCGAGATCGAGCGTTTCGTACAGCGCCTGGCCGGCTGGGACGAGGTGGTGGCCTGCCATGCGCTTACCGGCGACATGGACTATCTGATGCACGTCTACGTGGCCGACCTTGAGCATTTCTCGCGCTTCCTGCTCGACCAGTTGCTGAACGACGCTGCCGTGGCCGATGTCAATTCCAGCTTCGTCCTGCGTACCGTGAAGCGCTCGCCATCGCTGCCGTTGCGGCAACTAGAGCGTTAGCGCACCGAAAACGTTAAAATGATGTACTGATGAGTACCGAAGCCGTTTCCATCCCGGACCGAGACCTGTTGCGCCCGCTGCGCTACCTGTGGCGCATACCGCTGCTGCTGGTGCACATCGTGCTCGGCATCCTGCTGTGCGGGTTCGTGCTTACCTGGAATCGCCACCAGGTGATGAAGGATGGCCGCGAGCCGTTCACCCACCGCATGATCCGCGCCTGGTCCACCGGGTTGATGCGCATCTTCGGCCTGCGTTCGGTGCGCGTGGGGCAGCCGCTGCCCGATGCGGTGCTGTTCGTGGCCAATCACACCTCCTGGATCGACATCGAACTGCTGCACAGCCAGCGCGCGGCCTGCTTCGTGGCCAAGGCGGAAATCGCCAGCTGGCCGCTGGTCGGCTGGCTGGCGGCCAGCGGCGGCACCATCTTCCACCGCCGCGGCAGCAACCACTCGCTGGCCTCGGTGATGCAGGTCATGGTCGATCGCCTGCGCGAAGGCCGTTCGGTGGCCGTGTTTCCCGAGGGCGGCACCGGCCACCACGGCGTGCTGAAAGTGTTCCACGCGCGGATTTTCCAGTCCGCGCTGGATGCGCAAGTACCGGTGCAGCCGGTGGCGCTGCGTTTCGCCCGCGCCGGCAAGCGGCAGGTCGACGCCGGGTTCCGCGAAGACGAAAACTTCATGCAGAACTTCCTGCGCCTGCTGGGCGGCCCACCGATGGATGCCGAAGTGCACTTCCTTGAACCGGTGCCCGTCCATGCGGACGGCCGCCGCCGGATGGCGGAGCTGGCGCGCGAGCGCATCGCCGCAGCGCTGGAGGATCGCGCCGCATGACCCTGCCGTCAGGGCGGGATTTCCGCCCAGCCTGGCCGCTTACCAGCGGGCACATCCAGACGATGCTTTCTTCCAGCGGCGTGCGCCGCAAGCTGCTGCCGCGGCGCGCCTACAAGGTGCTGGAAGGCGCCGAGCAGGTGATGATCGATGCCGGCGAGGGCGTGCGCCTCACCGGTGCATACACCGCGCAAACGGCGCAGCCCGCATCGCGGGGCCTGGCGGTGTTGTTCCATGGCTGGGAAGGCAGCGTCGATTCCACCTACGTGCTGCAGACCGGCAGCCGCTTGCTGGAAGACGGCTGGGACATCTTCCGCCTCAACTTCCGCGACCATGGCGACAGCCACGCGCTCAACGAAGCGCTGTTCCATTCCTGCCGCATCGACGAAGTGGTGCATGCGGTGGGCGACATCGCGCGGCGCTGGCCTTCGCGCCACCTGGCGCTGGCGGGCTTCTCGCTGGGCGGCAACTTTGCGCTGCGGGTGGCGCTGCGCGCGCCGGCCCTGGGTATTCCCCTGCACTATGCGCTGGCGGTGTGTCCGATCATCGATCCCGGCGAAGGCCTGTTCTCGCTGGAAGAATCCGCGCCCTGGTTCTACCAGGCCTACTTCATGAACAAATGGCGCCACTCGCTGCGCGCCAAGCAGGCCGCGTTTCCGCACCGCGAATATTTCGAGCTGCAGGAACTGAAGCAGAACCTGCGCGGCCTGACCGAGGCCCTGGTGCTGCGCCATACCGATTTCGGTTCGCTGCAAGCGTATCTGGACGGCTATTCGGTGGCAGGCAAGGCGCTCGCCGGCATGCAGATTCCCGCGACCATCCTCACGGCGCGCGACGATCCGGTGATCCCGGTGGATGCCTTCGAACGGCTGCAATTGCCCGGCAATGTGGAGCTGGACATCGCCGACCATGGCGGGCACTGCGGTTTCATCCGCGGCTGGGACATGACCAGCTTCTGCGACGACTACATTGCCGCGCGCTTCAACGCGATCGCTACAGGCAACTCGCCCTTAGCGTAGGCCAGGCAGCCAGGGCAGGCCGCGTCATCGGCTATCATCGGGGGCAATTACCGCGCCCACACCGCCTATGCGCCCAGCCCGGCTCGTCATCAACACGATTGGTTCGCTCGGCGATCTGTTTCCGTTTCTGTCGGTAGGATGCGCACTCAAAGCGCGCGGACATCAGGTGACGGTGGCTACGCTGGACCAGCATCGCGTCGCGGTCGAACAGGCGGGTTTGCACTTCGCCAGTGCCAGCGCGAGGCAGCCACCGCAGGACCTGGCCGAATTTACCGAACGCGTGTTCCACCCCGTGCACGGCCCAAGCCTGGTGATTCGCGAACTGGCCGGCGCCGACGTGAGCGAAAGCTACGCGCGCTTGCAGGTCATCTGCAAGGACGCCGATGTGCTGATGACTTCCACGCTGGCTTTCGCCGGCCAGATTCTCGGCGAAACGCTGGGCGCGGCCGGGCAACTGCGCTGGGTCTCGGCGGTACTGACGCCGTGCAACATGCTGTCCATCTTCGACCCGCCCATCGTCGGCATGCCGTGGGTGGATGCGATTTCAACCGGTCCGCTGCGCGGCCGGCGCCTGCTGCAGCATCTGACGATGCTGAGGCTGCGCCGTTGGACCGGCCCGGTGCGCGCGTTCCGGCGCGAACGGGGCCTGCGCGCGGAATCGACGCTGGGCAACCCGCTGCAGCACGGCCAACACGCGCCCGATTGCGCGCTGGCCTTGTTTTCGCCGCTGCTGGGAACGCGGCAGGCGGATTGGCCACCCCAGGTGCGCATCACCGGTTTTGCCCATTACGCGCAACCGGGTGCGGTGCCCGACGAGGCGTTGCAGGCCTTCCTGCGCGAGGGATCGCCGCCGCTGGTATTTACGCTGGGATCGAGCGCGGTGCACATCGGCGAAAACTTTCTGCGCGAAAGCCTGCAGGTGTGCGAGCGGTTGGAGCGCCGCGCCGTGCTCTTCACCGGTTCGGCCCAGATGCGCGCGAAGCTGCCCGCTTCGCTACCTGCTTATGCGTGCGCCGTCGAGTACGCGCCGCACGCGGCGGTGTTCGCGCAGGCCGCGGCGATCGTGCATCACGGCGGCATCGGCACGAGCACCGAAGCGCTGCGCGCGGGCCGGCCGATGCTGGTGGTGCCGCACGGTTTCGACCAGTACGACAATGCCCAGCGCCTCAAGCGCCTGGGCGTGGCGCATGCGCTTGCGGCGCGCGATTACCGCTGCGAAGCGGCGCTGCCGTTGCTCAAGGATCTGCTCGATCATCCCGCTTACGAACAGCGGGCATCGCAATGCGCCCAATCGGTGCGGGCCGAACGCGGCGATCAGGTCGCCGCGGATCTGATCGAGGCGCTGCTGTCCGAACGCGGGTGATCGCGCCGTTCAGTCCGCCGGCACGCAACGTCCGTTAGCCCAGGCACGCAGCGCGGCGACCTGTTCGTGCATCAGCACCGAAAGCGGCTTGGTAGCGTTGAGCGCATTGATCAGCGTGACCTGGTCGAGCGTGGCGCCGTTGCCGCTGGCGTCGTAGAGCGCGCTGACCACGCCCTGTTCGATTTCCGCGCCGGAAAAACCGTCGCTGGCTTGCGCCAATGCGTTGAGGTCGAACGACTCCAGCGGCAGCTTGCGGCGCTGGAGGTGCAAGGCGAAGATCGCCGCGCGTACTTCGGTGCGCGGCAGATCGACGAAGAAAATTTCGTCGAAGCGGCCCTTGCGCAGCAGTTCGGCCGGCAGTTCGTTCACCGCGTTGGCGGTGGCCACCACGAACACCTTGGATTTGCGCTCGGCCATCCAGGTCAGCAGATATCCCAGCACGCGCCGCGACACGCCGCCGTCCTCGGCGCCGCCGCTGGCCAGGCCTTTTTCGATCTCGTCGATCCATAGCACGCACGGCGCCAGCGTTTCGCAACTGGCCAGCGCCTCGCGCAGGTTCTTTTCCGTTTCGCCCTGGTATTTGTCGTACAGCGAGCCGAAGTCCAGCCGGATCAGCGGCACCCCGAAGCCGCCGGCGATGGCCTTGGAGGCGAGGCTTTTGCCGCAGCCCTGCACGCCCAGCAGCAGCACGCCCTTGGGCGGATCGAGCGCCGGTTGCGGGCTGGGGTCCAGGAACACCGCGCGCCGCCGCTGCACCCAGTCGCGCACGTGGCTGACACCGGCCACGTCGGCGAAGCTGGCGGTGGCGTACTCGTAATGCAGCAGGCCCGAGCGGTTGAGCAGGTCGAACTTGGCCTGCATCAGCTCGGGCAAATCGTTGGCGTTGAGCGCGCCGTCGTTGTAGATCAGCTTGCGCACAATCCGGCGCGCGTCCGGCGCGGTCAGGCCGACCAGATTGCGCACGATGGTGCGCGCGGCATCGTTGTCCACTTCCAGCGTGCGGTTGTTTTCGCGCTGCCAGGCGGCCGCTTCGCCGCGCAGGATGCCGGCCAGCTCCTTGATGTCGGGCAAGGCCAGCGGCACGCGCGTGGCAAGCGCTTCCAGCTCCTGCGGCAGTTCCACCTTCGCACCGATCAGCACCAGCGTGTGTGCGGCCGAATGATCGCGCTGCACGATTTCGCGCATCTGGCGCAAGGTCATCGGATACTGCAGGCAAGGCAGAAAGTCGAACAGCAGATAGATGCCGCGCTGCGGCGCGTTGCGGATCGCGGTGAGCGTGGCGGTGGCGTCGGGCGCGATGTCCTGGTCGCGCGGGCCGTTGAAATCCAGGCGCTGCAAACCCTCGGTAAACGTCCAGCGCCAAAGTGGATGCAGCGCCTGGGCGATCACGTGCGCAAAGCAGTCGATCACCCGCTGTTCGTCCACCGTTTCGATCACCAGCAAAGGCGTTGCGGCACGCACCAGCGTGCTCAGGTCTTCCAGTTCGCTCATGCGTCCTCCTGCAAGGGCGCTACCTTAGCAGGGCTGTCACGACCGGATCATGGCGGGCGGGGTAAGCTTGGGCGTCAGATTGCGGCAAGCTTGGCCTTGCGACCTTCGCCCGCGTCCCCATGTCCGACGCTTTGCGCCCACCTTCCCCGAGGACATTCCCATGCAGCTACGCAGCGACGACTTCCAGCACGGCCGGCCCATTCCGGCGCAGTTCGCCTTCGGCAAGCCCGGCCAGCCGGTGGCGCTGTCGGACAACCGCAATCCGCACCTGGCCTGGAAGGACGCACCCGCCGGGACCCGCTCGTTCGTGCTGGCCTGCATCGACACCGACGTGCCGAGCAAGCCCGACGACGTCAACCAGCAAGGACGTACCGTGCCGGCCGACCTGCCGCGCGTGGAATTCGTGCACTGGCTGATGGCCGACATCCCCGCCGAATGCGGCGAGCTGGCCGACGGTTCCTGCAGCGACGAAGTCACCCCGCGCGGCAAGCGGCAACCGTTCGGGCCGCCCGGCAGCGTGCAGGGCGTGAACAACTATACTGACTGGTTCGCCGGCGATGCCGACATGGGCGGCACCTACCTCGGCTACGACGGCCCGTGTCCGCCGTGGAACGACAGCATCGTTCACCACTACCACTTCCACCTTTATGCGCTCGACACCGAACGGCTCGCGCTCAAGCCCGGCTTCACGCTTGCCCAACTGCGCGCGGCGATCGCCGGGCACGTGCTGGCCGAGGCGGTGCTGACGGGCACCTACAGCCTCAATCCGAACGTGCCGGCCTGATACCTCAAACCGAAGTGGCCTTCACGCGCAGAGCGCATGGAATGTGGCACATGAATACGGGGCGCGCTGCTGTCGCCCCGGCTGCATGAGGGTTGCCGCCACGCTGCACTACGCCCTGGTCTTCCTGGTTATCGCCGTCATCGCCGCCTTGCTGGGCTTCACAGGCATGGCCGGCACGGCGGCGTGGATCGCCAAGGTGCTGTTCGTACTGTTCCTGATCCTGGCCGTGATCGCGTTCCTGCGGCGCTAGCTGAACGAGGGGGGCGGCAGTTCAGCCAGCCCGGCTATAAACCGCTAGAGTGAACACTCTGCCATCGGAGAACGTCATGAACAAAGAAGTCCAGGCGCAGGAAAACGCTATTCACGGGCGCATTGACCAGGGCGCCGAGCGCATCAAGCAAGCCACATCCGAGGCGGTGGCCAGCAGCAAGGAAAAATTCGACCGCGCTGCCGACCATGTCGAAGACAGCCTGCATCGCGTTACCGACAAGGCGGCCAGCGCGGCCAACCGCACCACCGACAAAGTGGCCCAGGCCACCGAGCGCGGGCGCGCCGCCTACGATCACGCCAAGGACCGCGCCGACGAGTGGCTGGATGACGTGCGCGACTACGTGCGCGAAAAACCGGTGCAGGCAGTGGCCATCGCCCTTGGCGCAGGCTGGCTGCTTGGCCGTATTCTTCGCCGCTGATACACACCCATCAGGCACGGGGACGGGCGATGCACGATTCCGTGCGCGATGACCAAACGGCTGGGCCATCCGAACCGCCGGGGCCGCCGCCGCGCGGCCTGCTTGAGGAAATCGGCCTGCTTGCGCGCGCGGTGCGCAACCTGTTCGGCGCGCAGCTGCAATTGCTGGCCGCCGAGCTTGGCCTGGCGCGCGCGGCTATCAACTGGATGCTTGCCGCCGGCCTGATCGCCACCGTCAGCGGCGTGGGCCTTGGGCTTACCGTGCTGGGCCTGGTCGGCCTGCTGCTGGCCAAGTGGCTGCAATCCTGGATCGCCGCGTTCGCCGTGCTGTGCGTGCTGGAGGCGCTGTTCCTGTTCGGTGCGATCGTGCTGTTCCGCCGCTGCATGCATTGGATGAGCCTGCCCGCCACGCGGCAGGAATGGCGTGCGATCATGCGCGACACCCTGCAAAAAGCCGAGCAGGGCATCGAAGACGGCGCGCAACCGGGGCCTGGGGGGACAAAGCAGCCATGAGCCTGTTCAAGCATCTTGAGAAGGTCAGGCAGGCCCGCGGGCGCGTGGCCATGCACCGCCACGAACTGTCGGGGCCGGCGGCCTCGCTGTTGCTGCGCGGCTACCGGCATCCGCTTGTCACCATGGGTGCGGCGGCCGGCGCGGGTTTCGCGCTCGGCAGCATGGGCGTAGGCCCGCTGCGGGTGCCGGGGCTGGCCTCGCTGCTCAGCGGAGGCATCGCAGAAATCGTGGCGCAAGGCACGCGCCTGATCGCCGAATTGGGCATGGACGAGAGCGACACCGACACCGATACCCAACCCCGCGACGACGCATGAGCAACACCCAGCCCTCCGTGCCCACGGGCGCGGCGCCAGCGGTCGGCGGCGCCATGGCGCCTGAGCCGGCCGCCGTCACCAAGCAGGTCAAGCAGGCCACGCAGGGCGTGCATCGCATGCGCCGGCATCTGCGCGCCATCCGCATGATGCTCAATGCACTGCTGATACTGGCCCTGCTCTACACCGCCACCATCGTGCGCGAGCTGCTGATCCCACTGGTACTGGCCGCGTTCATCGGCCTGGCGCTCAACCCGATCGTGGCGGCGGGCGCGCGCCACCGCATTCCCCGCTGGCTGGGCGCGTGCGTGCTGATGATCTCGCTGATCGCCGGCATCGGCAGCGGCGTGGGCATGCTCACGCAGCCGGCGGTTGGCTGGTTCCATAACGCGCCGTCGGTGATCCGCAGCTTCGGCACCAAGCTCGAACACTTAACGCGGCCGCTCGAAGCGGCCAACCGCGCCACCCAGACGCTGGTCAACAACGGCCATCCGGTGCGCGCGCAACCGGCCCAGAATCAAACCGACGTCGCCATCAGCGTGTGGGACGTGCTCTCCAACGCACCCAAGGTGCTGGCGGCGGTGCTGACGGTAATGCTGCTGGTGTTTTTCTTCCTGATCTACGGCGACCTGCTGCTGCGGCGGCTGGTCGAGATCGCGCCCAACTTCGGCTACAAGCGTCATGCGGTGTCGATCGTGCGCGGCATCCAGACCGAAGTGTCGCGCTACATCCTTACTACCGTGGTGATCAACGTCATCTTGGGAATGACCACGGCGGGCATGCTCTACCTGCTGCACATGCCCGACCCGCTGCTATGGGGCACGGTGGCGACGCTGGCCAATTTCATTCCATACGTGGGCGCGATCTTCACCACCACCATCCTGTTGCTGGTCGGCCTGATGCACTTCGAGGCAGTGGCGCAAGCCGTGCTGCCGGCACTGTGCTTCGCGGCCATCACCGCGGTCGAAGGCAATCTGATCACGCCGATGATCCTGGGCCGGCGCATGCGCATCAGCCCGATCGCGATCCTGGTCTGGCTGCTGGTATGGGGCTGGCTGTGGGGCGTACCCGGTGCGCTGCTGGCGGTGCCGATGCTGACCAGCGCGAAATTGATCGCCGAACGCGTGCGCGGCTGGGAGTGGTTTGCGCGGATGGTGCAGCGTTGAGGCCCTAGCCGCATCCCCGTCACCGACCCGCTTGGCTGTGGCCAAGCGGGCCGGTGATGGTGAGAGGCTAGGGTGAGGTTGCGACGGTGCTGGCAAGCTGCGTGCAGTTAGTGTCAGTGCACGCTTGCCAGCCACCGCCGAGCGCCTTGTAAAGCGCCACAGCGCGCGTGTCGATCGCCGCTTCCGACTGCGCCAGCTCGTCTTCGGCTGCCAACTGCACGCGTTCGGCATCAAGCAGCTCGAGATAGCCGGTGGCGCCTTCCTGATAGCGGATGCGCGCCAGATCGGCCGCGCGCTTGCTCTGCTCGCTCTGCGCGATCAATTGCTCGATGCGCGCGTGTTCGGCGTTGTAGCCGACTATCGCGTTGTCGACATCCTCGATCGCCGACAGCACCGTGCGCTGGTAGTTGGCTTGGGCCGCATCGGCGCGTGCCTCGCTGACGTGCAGGTTGGAGCGTACGCGTTCCACATTCAGGCCATTCCAGGTGATGCTGGGGCCAAAGGAGAAGGCGCGCGAGGCGGGGCCGCCGAAATCGTTGCTGCGCCCGGCCAGGAAACCGACAAAGCCGCCCAGCGAAAGGTGCGGAAAGAAATCCGCCTTGGCCACGCCGATACGTGCGGTGGCGGCCGCATATTGGCGTTCGGCGATGCGCACGTCGGGGCGGCGCGACAGCGCGTTGCCCGCATCGCCGATCGGCAGCGCAGTGGCGATCGGCTTGAACGTGGCCGGCGAAATATCGACGTCCAGTTCGCCGGGGCGCTCGCCCAGCAGCACCGCCAGGCGATAGGCGTAGCCGCGCTCCTGCGCATCGAGCACCGGCAATTGCGACCTGGCGGCGCTGAGCTGTGCGCTGGCGCTGGCCACGTCCTGCTCCGAGGCGGTGCCGATCTGGGCGCGCGCCTGGATCAGCTTGAGCGTATCGGCCTGGTTGGCGATGTTGCGCCGGGCAATGGCCAGGCGTTCCTGCGTGCCGCGCAGTTCGAAATAATTGCGCGCCACTTCGGCGAACAGGCTCACCTGCGCATCCTGCAGCGACGCTTCGCTGGCGCCCAGATCCGCACGCGCCGCCTCCACCGAGCGGCGCACGCCGCCGAAAATGTCCACTTCCCACGACGCATCGAAGCCCGCCTGGTAGGTATCGATCGGAACGCGCGTGGGCGTGAAGCCCGGCTGCTGTTCGATCGCGCGGCTATAGGACAGATCCGTGCCGATCGTCGGGATCTGGTCGGATTTGGCCGTGCCAAGCAAGGCGCGCGATTCGCCAAGGCGCGCCCGCGCAATGCGCAGGTCGAGACCGCCCTTGGCGGCATGCTCGATCAGCGCGTCGAGCACCGGATCGTTGAACTGCCGCCACCACGCGGCCTGGAACGGCACGGCGCTTTCGCGCGCCGCATCGATGCCCTGCACGTGCGCCGAGGGCGTTGCCGGCGCTTTGTAGTCCGGCCCTACGCTGGCGCATCCGGCCAGCGCGAGTGCGGCAACGAGAACGGTATTACCGATTAAACGTGTCATCTCAATGGCCCTCCAGAGCGGGCAAGTTCGATGCGTGCTGTTGCTTGCGTGCCTGGCGGCGTTCCACCATGGCGCGGATCAGCACATAGAACAGCGGCGTGTAGACCAGGCCGAAAAGGGTTACGCCAAGCATGCCGGAGAACACCGCCACGCCCATCGCATGACGCATTTCCGCACCGGCGCCGTGCGAGGTCACCAGCGGCACCACACCCATGATGAAGGCGATCGAGGTCATCAGGATCGGGCGCAGTCGCAGGCGTGCCGCCTCCAGCACCGCGTCATGGCGGCTCATGCCTTCGTGCTGGCGTTCGCGCGCGAATTCCACGATCAGGATTGCGTTCTTGCACGCCAGGCCCACCAGCACGATCAGGCCGATCTGGGTGAAGATGTTGTTGTCGCCGCCGGACAGCCACACGCCGGTAATCGCAGACAAAAGCACCATCGGCACGATCAGGATCACCGCCAGCGGCAACGACCAGCTTTCATACAGCGAAGACAGCACCAGAAACACCAGCAGCACGCACAACGGGAACACCAGGACCGCGGTGTTGCCGGCAAGGATCTGCTGGTAAGTCAGCTCGGTCCATTCATAGCTCATGCCATTGGGCAGGTTGTCCCGCGCCAGTTTCTCCATCGCCGCCTGCGCCTGGCCGGAGCTGTAGCCGGGTGCCGGGCCGCCGCTAATTTCCGCGGTGACATAGCCGTTGTAGTGCATCACGCGCTCCAGGCCCGCCGTGCGGCGCACGGTGACGAACGAACCCAGCGGCACCATCTCGCCCTTGGCGTTGCGCGTCTTCAGCTGCGCGATGTCCTCCGGTTCGTGACGGTACTTGGCGTCGGCCGAGACATTCACCTGGTAGATGCGGCCGAAGCGGTTGAAGTCGTTGACGTAGAGCGAGCCCAGGTAGGCCTGCATGGTTTCGTCAACATCGTTCAGATCCACGCCCTCGGCTTTGGCTTTTCCGCGATCCACGTCGGCGCTGATCTGCGGCACGCTCACCTGGTAGCTGGAGAACAGGCCGGCCAGCGCCGGTACCTTCTGGCTTTGCGCGATCAGGTTTTGCGTCTGCTTGTACAACTCCTCGAAGCCAAGCTGGCCGCGGTCTTCGATCTGGATGCGGAAGCCGCCGATCGTGCCCAGGCCTTGTACCGGCGGCGGCGGGAAGATCGCGATGTAGGCATCCTGGATCGAGGCGAACTGCTTGTTCAAGGCGCCGGCAATCGCGCCGGCCGACAACGAGGGATCGCGCCGCTCATCGAACGGCTTCAAGGTGACGAACACGATGCCCGCGTTGGTGCTGTTGGTGAAGCCGTTGATCGACAGGCCCGGAAACGCCACCGCGCTTTCCACGCCCGGCTGCTTCAACGCGATCGCCGACATGCGCTGGATCACGTCCTGGGTGCGATCGAGCGAGGCCGCATCGGGCAACTGCGCGAACGACACCAGATATTGCTTGTCCTGTGCCGGCACGAAACCGGTGGGCACGTGCGAGAAGCCCAGCCAGGTCATGCCGATCAGGCCCGCATACAGCACCAGCGCCACCGGACCCATGCCCACGATGCGATGCACGCCGCCCACGTAGCGCTGCGCACCGTGATGGAACAGCTTGTTGAACGGGCGGAACAGCCAGCCGAAGGCCTTGTCGATCAACAGCGTCAGGCGATCCTTCGGCGCGTCGTGGCCCTTCAGCAGCACGGCCGCCAGCGCGGGGCTCAGGGTGAGCGAGTTGAACGCGGAGATCACCGTGGAAATGGCGATCGTCAGCGCAAACTGGCGATAGAACTGGCCGGTCAGGCCGCTGATGAAGGCGGTGGGAACGAACACCGCGCACAGCACCAGCGCGGTGGCGATGATCGGGCCGGTCACTTCGTTCATCGCGCGGCGCGTGGCGTCGCGCGGCGAAAAGCCCAGCTCGATGTTGCGCTCGACGTTTTCCACCACCACAATCGCATCGTCCACCACGATGCCGATGGCCAGCACCAGGCCGAACAGCGACAGCGCGTTGAGCGAGAAGCCCGCCACGTACATCACCGCGAACGTGCCGATCAGCGATACCGGCACCGACACCAGCGGAATCACCGACGCGCGCCAGGTCTGCAGGAACAGGATCACCACCAGCACGACCAAAAGGATCGCCTCCAGCAGGGTGTGCGCCACCGCCTCGATCGAGCCGCGCACGAACACGGTCGGGTCGTAGACGATGCTGTATTGCACACCTTGCGGAAAGTCCTTTTTCAAGTTCGCCATGGTGGCGCGCACTTCGTCGGAGATCTGGATGGCATTGGAACCGGGCCGCGCGAAGATCGGAATCGCCACCGCCGGCTGGTTGTTGAGCAGGCTGCGCAGCGCGTACTGGTTGGAGCCCAGTTCCACCCGCGCCACGTCGCGCAGATGCACCACGCTGCCGTCCGCATCGGTACGCACGATGATGTTGTTGAAATCATCCACCGTGCTCAGGCGTCCCTGCGTTTGCACGTTGAGCTGGAAATCCGTATTGCCCGGCACCGGCGGCGCATTCAGCGCACCGGCCGCCACGGCCACGTTCTGCTCCTGGATCGCATGCACGATGTCGCTGGTGGTCATGCTGCGCTGGGCCAGCTTATTGGGGTCCAGCCACACGCGCATGCTGTATTCGCCGGCGCCGAAAATCTGCACATCGCCCACGCCATCCAGGCGGGCGAGCGTGTCCTTCACGTGCAGGCGCGCGTAGTTGGACAGGTACAGCATGTCGTAGCGCTTATCCGGCGAGGTAAGGTGCACCACCATGGTCAGGTCGGGCGAGCTTTTCTGCGTGGTGACACCCAGCCGCTGCACTTCCTCGGGCAGACGCGGCAGCGCCTGCGATACGCGGTTTTGCACTTCCACCTGCGCATTGTTCAGATCAGTGCCGAGCGCGAAGGTGACGGTCAAGGTCATCTGGCCGTCGCTGGTGGCCTGCGAGGACGAATACAACATGCCCTCGACGCCGTTGATCTGTTCCTCCAGCGGCGTGGCGACGGTTTCGCCGATCACCTCGGGGCTGGCGCCGGGATAATTGGCGCGCACCACGACGGTGGGCGGCACCACTTCGGGATATTCGCTGATCGGCAGCTTGAACACCGCGATGCTGCCGGCGATCACGAAGATCAGCGAAAGCACCGCGGCCATGATCGGCCGGTCGACGAAAAACTGTGCGATGTTTTTCATGGTTAATCTCTCGAAAGCGATAAAACCGCAGCAATGGTTGTTGCCTCTCCCCCTGCGGGCAGGCGGAGCTTGGAAGGGGTGGCGCTTTTACCTGGTGCGCGGGCTCGACCCCATCGCTGCCTTCCCCGCTGCACGGGGAAAGGCAGCGGCCAGGCTCAGCCTTGCGGGTGTTTCTGCGCCGTGTTGCCGGTCTGCGCGGTGCGTGTGTCTTGCTGGCCGCTCGGATCGGCCGCGGCGGCATCCACCAGCGCCTTGTCTTCAGGCGAGAGGCGTGCATCCATCGCGACCTGCGTGGCGTTGACTTCGGCGCCGGGCCGCACGTGCTGCAAGCCGTTGATCACCACCACGTCGCCGGGATTAAGTCCGCTCTCGATCACCCGCAGGCCGTGAAACAGCGCACCGGTGTCGACCTTGTGGTACTGCACCTTGTGCTGGGCATCCACCACATAAACGAACTGGTTGCTCAGGTCCGTGCCGATGGCGCGGTCGTCCACCAGCAGGCGCTGGCGCGGCTGGCCGCTCTGCAGGCGCACATGCGCATACAGGCCGGGGGTGAGCAGGCCGTCTTCATCGTCGAACACCGCGCGCAGGCGCATCGTGCCCGAGCCTACGCGCAGCTGGTTGTCGACGAAGTCGATGCGTCCGACGTGCGGATAGCCTTGCTCGTCGGCCAGGCCCATGGTCGCCTCGATGCGCGGGGCGCGGCCGCTGCGGGCGGCATCGCGGCGCAGGCGATCGAGCTTGAGCCAGGTCTGCTCATCGACGTCGAAGTACACGTAGATGGGATTGACCGAGACCACGCTGGTCAACACGTCCGAACTGCTTACCAGGTTGCCCGGCATGATGCGGGCGTTGCTGACGTGGCCGTCGATCGGCGCGCGCACCTGGGTCCAGTCGAGGTTGAGCCGGGCATTGGCCAGCGCCGCGGTGGCGGCGGCCAAGGTGGCGGCGGCACTTTGCTCGCCGGTGACCATGCTGTCGGCGTCTTCCTGCGAGATCGCGTGCTGGGCCAGCAGGCGCCGGGCGCGGGCGGCATTGGCCTGGGCCAGCCCGAGCTGGGCCTGAGCCTGGGCGCGGTTGGCGGTGAGGCGGTCGACCTCGGCCTGGAACGGGCGCGGGTCGATGCGGAACAGCACATCGCCCTGGTGCACCAAAGCGCCTTCCTTGAACTGCACCGCGTCCACATAACCGCCCACGCGCGGGCGCACCTGCACGGTATCGACCGCCTGCAGCTGGCCGGTGAAATCGGCGCTGTCGCTGATCGGGCGCAGCATGGCCTGGGCGACGGTGACTTCGGGCAGGCCGCCGCCGGCGTTGGCCGACTGCGCCTGAGCGCCGCCGTGGTGGCTTAAAAGAGCCCAACTGCCGGCGATCGCTACCACGACAAGGCCGGCCAGGATGGTTTTCTTAAACATCGTTTCGCTCCCTGGAGATGATCGTGCGGCAGTGCAGCACGGTGAGGGAAACGAATAATGGGTGTACTATCTAGCACAGAAAATGCGTTCGTTGCGCAAGCCACTCCTGACAGCCAGTCACGAATCGAGTCAAAATCGAAGCTATGGAAGACTTTTCCGCCATATCCGCCTTCGTCCGCGTGGTCGAAGCGAAGAGTTTTGCCAGCGCCGCCGCGCAACTGGGCATGACCCCTTCCGGGGTCAGCCGCGCGGTCTCCCGGCTGGAAGAGCAACTCGGGGCCCGGCTGCTGTTCCGTTCCACCCGGTCGCTACGTTTGACCGACGATGGGGCCTCGTTCTATGCACGTTGCAAGGAAATCCTTGCCGATCTCACCGAGGCCACCGAGGCGCTGGGCTACGCCAATCGCAAGCCGAAGGGCAAGTTGCGGGTTGGGATGACCGTCTCGGTGGGCCGCGCGGCCATCATCCCCCAGCTCAGCGATTTCGAGCGCCGCTACCCCGATATCCGCCTCGAGCTGATGATGTGCGACTACCCTTACGACCTTAACGAGGAAGGGGTCGATTGCGCCATCCGCATGGGTGAGTTGGAGGATTCCAGCCTGATCGCGCGCAAGATCGGCTATTTCAAGAACGTGCTGCTGGCCTCTCCCGAATACCTGCAAAAGTACGGCGCGCCGGCCAGCATCGAGGATCTGAAGAACCACCGCTGCATCAACTATGTCTACGCCAACGGCCGCCCGCGCCAGTGGCAGTTCGATACGCCCGGCGGACGCGTCGAAGTGGACATCGACGCGCATATGCTGATCAACGACGGCGAATCGGTCATCCAGGCCGCGGTCGCGGGCTTGGGCATCATCCAGGCACCGCACGTGCTGGCCGCCTGCATGCTGGACCTGGGCAAGCTGGAGCCGGTAATGACCGACGTCACCTCCACCGGCAAGTCGGTGTGGATCGTCTATCCGCAGAAGAAACACCTGTCCGCGCGCGTGCAGGCTTTTATCGAGTGGGCGCGCGAGCTGTTCGAGCGTCCGTTCGAATCGATGGGGCACGTGGCGCCGCCGGTGGTCGAAGCGTTCCGCCCGGCCGGGCGGGAGAAGCAGCGTTCGCGCGCGCAGTAACGACCCTCACGCGCCGGGCGGCGTCAGCCACAACAAGGCCGCGCCCAGCGCGATGCGATACAGCGCGAACCCGGTGAAGCGGTGCGTGCGAATGTAGCCGAGCAGCCATTTCACGGCGATAAAAGCCACGATCAGCGACACCGCGAAGCCAACCATGAGCGCGCGCCAGTCTTCGTGCGCGGCGCTGCCGTGCTTGAGCATGCTCAGCAACGCATAGCCGGTCGCCGCATACATGGTTGGGATGCCGACCAGGAACGAAAACTCGGCCGCGGCCGAACGGTTGCTGGTACCGGCGAGCATCGCCGTGAAAATCGTGGCGCCCGAACGCGAGGTGCCCGGGAACACGCCGGCCACAATTTGCGCAATGCCGACCAGGATCGCCACGCGCCACGTCACCGCCGTGCGATCGGTCTGGCGCGCTGCGATCGCCTCGGCTGCCAGGATCCAGAAACCGCCGATCAGCAGCGCCCACGCGATCGGCGTGATCGTCTCGGGCAATTTGAAGCCGTAGTGCGTCACCAGCGCGCCCAGCAGGCAGGTGATCGCGAACGCAGCCATCAGCTTGAGCAGATAGTCACGCTGGCCGGGTTGGCGCCACTGGGTCAGCAACTGCCCGATGCGCTTGCGGTAAATCAGCGTGATCGCCAGGATCGCGCCGGCTTGGATGCCCACATTGAACAGGTCCGAGCGCGCGCCCAGCCCGAACTTCTCCGCCATCAACAGGTGGCCGGTGCTGGAGATCGGCAGAAACTCGGTCACGCCTTCGATGATGCCCAGCAGGGCGACGCGGATCAGGTCGGGCATGGCAGGGCCTCCGGCGAGTTGAGTGCTGCCGCGTGCAGTCGGACACGAAACGGCATAGCTTAGGTGGAATGATCGACCCGCCGAGGTGGGCACGGGTGGACGGCAGGCTATGAAAAGTTGCACCATCGCGAAGCAATGTGCGTTACAAAATGGTGCATCGCAGGCTCCTCCCCGCGCGACATTGAAGCTCAAGCTATTGATGTAAAAACACTTTGCAACTTGGTACGGCGCTTGCAGGCAAGCACGCGCGATCCACATCCTGACCCCGAGGTTTCTCCATGTCCGCCAAGAAAGTACTCGACCTGATCCAAGAACATGACGTCGAGTTCGTCGACCTGCGTTTTGCCGACATGCTCGGCAAGCACCACCACGTGACCTTCCCCGCCCACGCCATCGACGAGTCCACTTTCGAGGACGGCAAGATGTTCGACGGCTCCTCGATCTCCGGCTGGAAGGGCATCAACGAGTCGGACATGGTGCTGATGCCCGATCCGGCCACCGCCTACCTCGATCCGTTCAGCGGCCACACCCAGCTGGTGCTGCATTGCGACGTGCTGGAGCCGAGCACCATGCAGGCCTACGGCCGCGATCCGCGTTCCATCGCCAAGCGCGCCGAGGCGTTTCTCAAATCCACCGGCGTCGCCGACACCGCGTTCTTCGGTCCGGAGCCGGAATTCTTCATTTTCGATTCGGTGCGCTGGCAGAACGACATGGGCCGCGTGTTCTACGAAATCGAATCGCAGGAAGCGGCGTGGAGTTCGCGCTTCAAGTACGACGAAGGCAACAGCGGCCATCGTCCGGGCGTGAAAGGCGGCTATTTCCCGGTCAGCCCGGTGGACTCGCTCGGCGACCTGCGTGCGGACATGTGCAAGGTGCTCCAATCGCTTGGCCAGGTGGTGGAAGTGCATCACCATGAAGTGGCCAACGCCGGCCAGTGCGAAATCGGCACCCGCTTCAACACGCTGGTGCAGAAGGCCGACGAGCTGATGACCATGAAGTACGTCATCAAGAACGTGGCGCACCAGAACGGCAAGACCGTCACCTTCATGCCCAAGCCGATCGTCGGCGACAACGGCAGCGGCATGCACGTGCACCAGTCCTTGAGCAAGGACGGCAAGAACCTGTTCTCCGGCGATCTCTACGGCGGCCTGTCGCAGACCGCGCTGTGGTACATCGGCGGCATCTTCAAGCATGCCAAGGCGATCAACGCGTTCGCCAACTCCACCACCAACAGCTACAAGCGCCTGGTGCCGGGCTTCGAAGCGCCGGTGATGCTGGCCTACTCCGCGCGCAACCGCTCGGCGAGCTGCCGCATTCCGTTTGTGTCCAACCCCAAGGGTCGCCGCATCGAAGTGCGCTTCCCCGATCCGATGCAGTCGGGCTACCTCACCTTCACCGCGCTGATGATGGCGGGCCTGGACGGCATCCTGAACAAGATCGACCCGGGTGCGCCGGCCGACAAGGATCTCTACGATCTGCCGCCGGAAGAAGAGAAGAACATCCCGCAGGTGTGCTCCAGCCTCGACGCCGCGCTGGAAGCGCTGGACAAGGATCGCGACTTCCTCAAGGCCGGCGGCGTGTTCACCGACGACTTCATCGATGCCTACATCGAACTGAAGATGCAGGAAGTGACGCGCTATCGCGCCAGTACGCATCCGCTGGAATTCCAGATGTATTACGCGATCTGACGGCGGTTGCATGGCAAGCGTGCACAACGACGGGCGCCTGGGCGCCCGTTGTTGTTTGCATATCCTGCCGGCACAGCTTGTTGCGTGCGCATCCTTTTCGCCGCATGCCGGCGAGGGGCGAGTGGAAGACCGCGGTGCGCACGCCGTGGCGAGTCCTCGCCACATGTCTGTCATCTACGCTGTTTAGGGTGGGTACGATGACTCACCCCTTCCACGCCAGCGGGCCGCCGATGGCCCGCCGCCGCATGCTTGCCGCCGCCATGCGCCGCGGATCGCGGGACCGCCAATGACACTGACGCGGCGCCGATTCCTGCACGCCACCGGCGGCCTGCTCGGCGCGAGCGCGTTCGCCGGCTTCTGGCGCCCCGCCATGGCGCAGATGAAGATGCCGATGCGTGCGATGGCGCCGACGCTGGCCGCGCCCAACGTACCGCTGATCAATCCCACTTCGCTGGCGCGCTTCGTCGATCCGCTGCCGGTGCCGCCGATCGCGCGCGCGCGGGGAAAGCGTGCCGATCCGCTGCATCATGGCAAAGAGCTTGCCTACTACCGCATGGAAATGCGCGCGTTCAAGGCAAAATTGCATCGCGACATCCCCGCCACGCCCTTGTGGGGCTACGAGGGCATGTTCCCTGGGCCGACATTGGAAACGCACCGCGACGAGCCGCTACTGGTCGAGTGGGTGAACGCGCTGCCGGAAAAGCACTTCCTGCCGATCGATCATCACGTCCACGGCGCGGAACGCGATAAACCCGAGGTGCGGGTGGTGACGCACGTGCATGGCGCGCGCGCGCCGGCCAATGCCGATGGTTATCCGGAAGACTGGTACGTGCCGGGCCGCTCGGCGTTGTATCGCTACCCCAACAGCCAGGATGCGGCAACGCTGTGGTATCACGATCACGCCATGGGCATCACCCGGCTCAACATCTATGCGGGCCTTGCCGGCGCGTTCATCGTGCGCGACGCGCATGAACAAGCGCTGGGCCTGCCCGCGGGCGACTACGACATACCGCTGATCCTGTGCGACCGGCTGGTCGCGCAAGACGGCCAGCTGTATTACCCGGTGTCGAACGATCCGGACGCGCCGTGGGTCATGCAATGCAACGGTAATCTGGCGCTGTGCAACGGCAAGATCTTTCCGTATCTGGACGTGGAGCCGCGCCGCTACCGTTTTCGCCTGATCAATGTGGCCAATACGAGTTTCTTCGACCTGTCGCTGTCGCAGGACCAGGCGTTCCAGCAGATCGGCACCGACCAAGGCCTGTTGCCCGTGCCGATCGAACGCGCACGCGTGGAGCTCTATCCGGCCGAACGCGCCGATGTGATTATCGATTTCTCCAAGCTCGCGGGCAAAACCGTGCTGCTTCGCCACCAGTCGCAGGGCATCGTGGAATTTCGCGTGCGCCGTCATGGCGGACCCGACGCCTCGGTGCTGCCGGCGACGTTGCGCGAGGTGCCCCGCATCGATCCGGCCCGCGCCGCGCGAGCGCGCATCCTTACCTTGAACGAACTCGACGACGCCAACGGCAACGCACTGGTGATGTTGCTGGACGGCAAGCGCTGGTCCGATCCGATCTCGGAAAATCCGCGCCAGGACTCGCTGGAGACCTGGAGCTTCGTCAATCTCAGCGGCGATGCGCATCCGGTCCATCTGCATCTGGTGCGTTTCCAGCTCATCGACCGGCGCCCGTTCGACCTGTTCGCCTGGAACGCCCATCGCACGTTGACCTTCACCGGCCCCGCGCAGGTGCCCGAACCGCATGAGATGGGCTGGAAGGACACCGTGCGCGCCGATCCGGGCATGGTGACGCGCATCGCCATGCGCTTCGAGGGCGAGCCGGGCCGTTATGTGTGGCACTGCCATTTCCTCGAACACGAGGACAACGAAATGATGCGTCCTTACGAGGTTTTGGCCGCCCAGACGTAAATACGGCGTCAAGTTGAAGTAGTGCGCCCGATCACGCTTGTCGCAGGACGGTCATCGTGCGATGACGGCGTGTCGCGTTGCTGCCAACGCCGCGTCATGTAACAGGGCCACACTTGCGGGCGGTCCGCGAGAGACGGCGACGACACGCGTCTGCGCGGACTGTAATCAGGGGGATTACGCGATGCAGGCTCTCTTTGGGATCGCCAGCAGGAGACACCAGTCATGCCCACGAAGTTTGACCGTACCCGGTTGAAGCCGTTTCTGTTTGGGGCGCTCGTGACCAGCCTTGTCGGACTGGCCAACGCGCAAACCACCAATCCACCCAATGACGCGAGTTTCCGCGCCAACGTGCCGAACTCGGCGACGACGCCCGCCAGCGGCCAGTCCGGCGGCACCATTACGCTGTATAGCCCCAATACAGGTAAAGACAATAGCAACCGCACGCGCACGCCCATCAAGCACGTCATCCTGCTGATCGGTGAAAACCGCACCTTCGATCACGTCTTCGGCACCTATCGGCCGCCGGCCGGGCAGACGGTGTACAACCTGCTTTCCGAAGGCATCGTCAACGCCGACGGCACGCCGGGCCCGAACGTGGCCAAGGCCGAGCAATGGCAGGCAAGCCAGACCGGCGATTACACCCCATCGCCCACCCGCACCAGCGCGTATACGCAGCTGCCCCAGATGAACACCGGTGGCGCGCCGACGCAGCCGTATCTGTCATCGGCCGCGCAGGCCGAGGCGATCGAGCCGGGCCTGCCCACGGCCGACTATCCCGAACTCGCCGAAGGCGGCACGGGCCTGCCCAATGACGCGGTCGATACGCGCTTCCCGTCCACGCTGGCCAACGCGCCGGTCAACATGCACGCGTCGATCAGCTACAACGACTACGCCAACAGTCCCGTGCATCGCTTCTTCCAGATGTGGCAGCAGCTGGACTGCAACGTCAGCCAAGCCACCCGCGCCAACCCCAGCGGTTGCCGCGCCGACCTGTTCCCGTGGGTGGAAGTGACCATGGGCGCGGGCAACAACGGCGCCACGCAGCCGGCCGGTTTCACGGATGAAAGCACGGGCGAAGGCTCCACCTCGATGCAGTTCCTGAACATGGCGCAGGGCGATGCGCCGTATCTGAAGCAACTTGCCCAGCAGTTCGCGCTGAGCGACAACTTCCACCAGTCGGTGATGGGCGGCACGGGCGCCAATCACATCATGCTGGGCTTCGGCGACGCGATCTATTACGCCGATGCCAACGGCAATCCCGCGGTGCCGCCGAGCAACCAGATCGAAAACCCCAACACGCAATCGGGCACCAACAACTGGTGGGTGCAGGACGGCTACAGCGGCGGCTCCTACGTCAACTGCGCGGACGATACCCAACCGGGCGTCGGCGCGGTGCGCAGCTATCTTAAGAGCCTGCCGTACCGCACTTTCCGCGGCACCGATTGCAAATCCGGGGCGTATTACCTGGTCAACAACTACAACCCCGGCTACCTGGGCGACGGCACGCCCGCGCCGCTGGGCGCCAACCAGTTCACCATCCCGCCGGTAACGCAGCAAAACCTCGCGCTGCTGCTGACGCGCCATAACGTAAGCTGGAAGTATTACGGCGAAGGCTGGTCCAACGGCACCGAAGACGGCGAAGCCGGTACCTTTTGCAACATCTGCGATCCGTTCCTGTATTCCAAGCAGATCATGACCAACCCGACTCTGCGCGCGAATAACCAGGACATCAACAACCTCTACAGCGACATCCAGAACGGCACCCTGCCGGCGGTGGCCATCGCCAAGCCGGACGGACTGCTGGACGGCCACCCGGCTTCGTCCAAGCTGGAGCTGTTCGAGGGCTACGTGCAGAAAATCGTGCAGATGGTCCAGGCCAACCCGCAGCTGTGGAACAACACGGCGGTGATGATCACCTTCGACGAAGGCGGCGGTTACTACGATTCGGGCTACGTGCAGCCGATCGACTTCTTCGGCGACGGCACGCGCATCCCGCTGCTGGTGGTGTCCAAGTATTCGCAGGGCGGCCGCGTGGTGCACACGTACTATGACCACGTGTCGTTCGACAAATTCGTCGAAGCGAACTGGGGCATCGACGAGACGATCTCCCGTCGCAGCCGCGACAACCTGCCCAACCCGATCCAGTTCGGCAACAACCCCTACGTCCCGGTCAACGCGCCGGCCATCGGGGACCTGATGGACATGTTCGACTTCCGCGGATGGAACCCGGACGTCAACGTGGCTGCAACACAAAACTGAGTATGCTGATCCAATGCCCCGCCCGCGCAGGTGGGCGGGGCATCCGCTTTGTGCTGATGGGAACGATGAAGACGATGAGTTTGCTTGCGCATCCCGCCGCTCGCTGGCACCGCTGGTCCAACCCGATCGCCGCACTGGTGCTGCTTGGCGCGTCCGGCAGTTTCAGCCCTCGTACCCATGCCGATCCCGGCGATTTCCAGGCCATGCCGGGTCTGTGGAAAATCACCCTGCACACGCTTAAAGACGGGCGTGCCGGCCCGGCTACGGTGCAATGGAAGTGCCTGTACGACGGCGGCGATCCATGGGCCACCTTCGTCGATGCGATGGTGCCCGGCGAGCACTGCACACGCAGCGGCGAACACCGCACCAGCACGGCGCTGGCCTGGACCGTGGACTGCGGCGGCCAGCCGGCGGCCGGCAACGGCCGTATCCAGCTCGATTCGCCCAAGCACTACACCGGTGACGTGACGCTGGACGGACACGACGTACTGCAAGTGGAAGGCAAGCGCTACGCCGCCTGCACCAGCCCCAGCGATTGAAGGCGCTTCAGTCGGGCAGCGCAATCGGCTTGCCGAGCTGGCGCAGCCGGCGTTTTTCCGCGCGCCTGGCTTTGCGTTCGGCCTTGCGCACGCGCCGGTCGTGCTGCCACAGATAGATCGCCGGGGTACTAAGCAAGGTCAGCAGCTGCGACACGAACAGGCCGCCCAGGATCGCGATGCCCAGCGGCTGGCGCATTTCCGCACCGGTACCAAAGCCGATCGCCAGCGGCAGGGCCGCGCCCATCGCCACCAGCGTGGTCATGGTGATCGGGCGAAAGCGCACCAGCGCGGCTTCGCGGATCGCCTCGGGCGGTGACAGACGGTCCTCGCGCTCGGCGACGAGGGCAAAATCCACCATCAGGATCGCGTTCTTTTTCACAATGCCGATCAGCATCAGCACGGCGATCACCGACATGGTTGACACCTGCGTATGCGTAATCAGCATCGCCAGGAACGCACCCATGCCCGCCGCCGGCAGCGTGGAAAGAATCGTCAGCGGATGGATCAGGCTCTCATAGAGCATGCCCAGCACGATATACATAGCCAGGATCACCGCAATGAAGACGATCCCCGCATTGGTCGCCGCATCCACCAGTTTCTGGTTGTCGCCGGTGAATTTCTTCATCACGCCCGACGGCAGCTGCGCGGCATAGATCGCCTGGTCCACAAATTTCAGGCCGTCGGCCTGCGTCACGCCATCGGCCAGGTTGTAATGGATGGTGGCCGATTCGAGCTGGTTGTAGTGCTGGATGTCGATCGGTTCAATGTACGGTTTGATGTGCGCCATCGCCGACAGCGGCACCATCTTGTTGCTGGCGTTGCGTACGTAGAGATTGAGCAGCGTGTCGGGGCTGACCGAGTTGGCGTTGTCGGCGCTCAGAATCACCTGGTATTGATTGAGATCGGAATAAATCACCGATACCGGCGTCTGGCCGAAGCCGTTGGCCAGCGCCTGGTCGATATCGCCCATGCCGACCTGCAAGCGCGAGGCTGCGTTGCGATCGACCTGGAGCAGCTGTTGCGCGCCGATGTTGTCGAACGTGGTGCTGACATCGCGGAACGGCTTCATCTTGCGCATCACCTCGGCCAAATGCAGGGTGGGCTGCTGCAGCGGCTGGCCGCCGGTGCTGGTCAGGTCGAATTCGTATTTGCCCTTGGCCTTGGCGCCGCTGCTGCTGCTGAAAAAGCCCAGGCTGGTGATGGTGATGTCGACATCGGTGAGCTTCTTGTAATGCTCGTTGAGCCGCGCAATGACCTTTTCCACCGGATCGGGCCGCTCGCCCGGGCCGTGGCCGCGCGGTTTGAGGTCGATGAAGTAGGTTGCCTCGTTGCCCACCGCGCCATTGGTATTGTTGCCGCCGAGAAACGAGGTGACGTCGTATACGGCAGGATCGGCCAGCATGCTCGCCTCGATCTCCTGCGTGCGCCGCGCCAGCAGAACAGGCGAGATGTTCGGATCGGCGACCAGATCCACTTCCAGCATGCCGGTGTCGCCTTCGGGCATCAGTGCGCCGCCGGCGGTCTTTACCACGGCGACGGCCAGCGTGACCGTCAGGATCAGCAGGATCAAGGGCTGCCAGCGCATGATGCGGCGATGGCGCATGGCCCAGTCCAGCGCGCTTTCGTAGATGCGCAGCAAGCGCCGGTCAAAGCGCTCAACCGCACGCTCCAGCCTGCCGGGTGTGTGTTCGCCGACCGCTTCGCGCTTCAGGTAATGGCCGCACAGCGCGGGCGTGAGCGTCAGCGACACAATGGCCGAGATCACGATCGTGGCGATCAGCGTGACCGAGAATTCGCGCATCAGCAGCGTCATCGAATTGTTGCCGAACACCATCGGCGCGAACACCGCCACCAGCGACAGCGTGATCGAGATCACCGTGAAGCCGATCTCGCGCACGCCGATCAGCGAGGCATGCAGGGGATCCTCGCCCTTTTCCATGTGGCGAAAGATGTTTTCGATCACCACGATCGCGTCGTCCACCACAAACCCGATGCACAGCACCAGCGCGATCAGCGACAGCATGTTGAGCGTGAAATTGAGCGAGTACATCAGGACGAACGCGCCGGCGAGCGACAGCGGCACGCTGAACATCGCGATCACCATCGGCCGCACGCGGCGCAGGAACACCAGCATCACCGCCGCCACCATCACGATGCTGAGCAGCAGCGCCACTTCCACCTCATGCAGCGCCGACTTGGTGGACCGGGTGAGATCGAAGATCGGCGAGATCTTCACGTCGGCGGGCACCAGCGCCTGCAGCTTGGGGAGGGTGTCGCGGATCTTCTGCACCAGTTCCACCGCGTTCGCCTCGGGCCGCTTCATCACCTGCATCACCACGGCGTGCCGGTTGTTGAACCAGGCCGCCTGGTAGGCGTCCTGCTGGCCGTTGCTGACCGTCGCCACGTCCGACAGGCGCACCGGCACGCCCTTCTGGTTGGCGATCACCAGCGATGCAAAATCCCGGGCGGTCTGCAGGCCGTCGTTGGCGGTCACCGTCATCTGCGTGATGCCGTCGCTCAAGATGCCCTGCGGCGACATCACGTTGGCCGCGCGCAGCGCATTGGCCACGTCGTTGGCGGTAAGACCCTTGGCGGCGAGCGCGACATTGTTCAGCGACACGCGGATCGCGTGCGGCGCGCCGCCGATCAGCTGCGCCTGCGCCACGCCGGTGATTTGCGACACCGCCGGGCGCATCAGCGTATCGGCCAGATCGTAGAGCTTGTCCGGCGGCATGCTGGTTGAAGTCATGGTCAGCAGCAGCACGGGAATCTGCGTCGTATCCGCCTTGAAATACTGCGGCGGCGACAGCGCCATCACCGCCGGCAGGTCGGGTATCGCCGCGTTGATCGCCTGTTGCACGTCGCGCGCCGCCTGGTCCGCGCCGCGCGAGAGGTTGAACAGAATCTGGATCTGCGTGCCGCCCGGATTGGCATCGGATGTCATCTGCTGGATGCCCGGGATGCGTCCGAGCTGCCGTTCCAGCGGCGCCGTCACGGTGGCCGCCACCGTTTGCGCATCGGCACCGGGTACCAGCGCCTGCACGGTGATCGCGGGAAACTGCATCGAGGGAAACGCGGCCAGCCCCAGCACCAGGTAGGCGCAGAAGCCGGCAATGACCAGCCCGATCGCCAGCAACGAGGTAGCGACCGGACGGCGGATGATCGGCTCGAAGATATTCACGCGCGGCACCTGCGGCCACGCGCGGCGGCGTGCGTCAGGAAGCGACTGGGATGGCGCGCGCGGATTCCATGCATAACCACTTCATACGCTGACATCGCTCCAGGCAAATGTGCCTGAAGTCCGGCCGTGCCGGAAGGCATGCGTTGGCATACGCGAAAATGACGGCGAGAGAAGCGGGTGTATCGGAAAGTTTACAGTTGCGCTCGATGTTCACGTTTGCCGCCAGGGCGAAGCGTCAACGCATCACGGCGATGCCGTCGCCTGCTTGCCCAATTTGCGCAAGCGCCGCTCCTCGCGCCGCGCCTTGTGCGCCGCCTTGCGCACGCGGCGGTCGTGCTGCCACAGGTACATCGCCGGCGTGCTGAGCAAGGTCAGCAGCTGCGACACCGACAGGCCGCCCAGGATCGCGATACCCAGCGGCTGGCGCATTTCCGCACCCATGCCGAAACCGATCGCCAGCGGCAGCGCCGCACCCATCGCCACCAGCGTGGTCATGGTGATCGGGCGGAAGCGCACCAGCGCCGCCTCGCGGATCGCATCGGGCGGCGACAGCTGCCGCTCGCGCTCGGCGACCAGCGCGAAATCCACCATCAGGATCGCGTTCTTCTTCACGATGCCGATGAGCATCAGCACCGCGATGACCGACATCATGGTCAGCTGCGTATGCGTAAGCAGCATCGCCAGGAACGCACCCATGCCCGCGGCGGGCAGGGTGGAAAGAATGGTCAGCGGATGGATCAGGCTTTCATAAAGAATGCCCAGCACGATGTACATCACCACGATCACCGCCGCGAACACGATCAGGGCATTTTCCAGCGCCTCCATCAGTTTCTGGTTGTCGCCGGTGTAGCGGCGCGTGATGCCGGGCGGCAGCTGCGCGGCGAACATCGCCTGGTCCACGTATTTCAAGCCGTCGGCCTGGGTGATGTCCTTGGCCAGGTTATAGCTGATGGTGGACGATTCGGTCTGGTTGAAATGCTGCACTTCCACCGGCGCGATGCTCGCCCGGATATGCGCAATCGCCGACAGCGGAATCATCTTGCCCTGGGCATTGCGCACGTAGGTATTGAGCAGGGTATCGGGGCTTAGCGAATCGGCGTTGCTGGCGGCCAGTACCACGCGGTATTGATTGATGTCCGAATAAATCACCGACACCGGGTTCTGGCCGAAGGCATCGACCAGTGCCTGGTCGACCTGGCCCATGCCCACCTGCAGGCGCGAGGCGGCATCGCGATCCACTTCCACCCGTTGCTGCTTGCCGATGCTGTCGTAGCTGGTGGTGACATTGGTGAATGGCTTCATCTTGCGCATCACCTGCGCCAGGCGCAGGGTCGCCTGCTGCAGCGGCGCGCCGGTGGTGCTGTCCAGGTCGAAGGCGTATTCGCCGCCGCCCTTGTTGCTGCCGCCGCCGAGAAATTGCAGGGCGCGCATGGTTACGGTCATGTCCGGCAGGGTTTTATATTTCTTGTCCAGGCGCTCGATGACTTTATCCAGCGCATCGGGGCGCTGGCCCGGACCCTTGCCGAGCGGCTTGAGGTCGACAAACAGCGTGGAATCATTGCCGACCGCGCCATTGTTGTTGTTGCCGCCAAGGATGGTGGTGACGTCCGCCACGGCCGGATCGGCCTGCATGATCGCCGCCACGGCTTGCGTGCGCGCGGCCATCAGTTCGGGCGAGATGTTTGCGTCGGCCGACATCTGCAGGATCAGCATGCCGGTGTCTTCCTTGGGCATCAGGCCGCCGCCTGCCGTCTTGGCCACGATGACCGCGAGCAAGGCGGTAAGCAGCAACAAAATGGGCGGCTGCCAGCGCATGATGCGACGGTGGTGCATCGCCCAGTCCAGCCCGCGCTGGTATACGCGCAGCATCCAGCGGTCGAAGCGCTCGATGGCCGCTTCGAGCTTGCCGGGTTTGTGTTCGCCGGGCGTTTCCGCCAGCAGGTAGCGCCCGCATAGCGCCGGCGTGAGGGTGAGCGATACCAGCGCGGAAATCACGATCGTGGCAATCAGCGTGACCGAGAATTCACGCATCAGCATGACCAGTGTGTTGTTGCCGAACACCATCGGCGCAAACACCGCCACCAGTGAGACGGTGATGGAGATCACCGTGAAGCCGATTTCGCGCACGCCCAGCAACGAGGCTTCGAGCGCGCCCATGCCGTGTTCCATGTGGCGCACGATGTTTTCGATCACCACGATGGCATCGTCGACCACGAAGCCGATGCACAGCACCAGCGCGATCAGCGACAGCGTGTTGAGCGTGAAGCCCAGCGCGTACATCACCACGAACGCGCCGGCCAGCGACAGCGGCACGCTGATCATCGCGATCAGGGTGGGGCGCACGCGGCGCAGGAATACCAGCATCACCAGCGCCACCATCACGATACTGAGCAGCAACGCCACTTCCACTTCGTGCAGCGCCGATTTGGTGCCCTGGGTGAGATCGAAGATCGGCGTGATGGTGATGTTGGCCGGCACCAGGTTGCGCAGGGCCGGCAGGCGGTCGCGGATCTGCTGCACCAGCGCCACGGAGTTGGCCTCCGGCCGCTTGCTGATTTGCATCGACACCGCGCGCTGGCCGTTGAACCACGCGGCCTGGTACTTATCCTGCGCGCCGCTGGTAATGGTGGCGACGTCCGACAGGTGCACCGGTACGCCCTTCTGGTTGGCGATCACCAGCGAGGCGAAATCCTGCGGCGTGTGCAGCGCATCGTTGGCGGTCACCGTGATCTGGCGGATGCCGTCGCTGAGCATGCCTTGCGGCGAGGTCACATTCGCCGCGCGCAGGGTGTTGGCGATGTCGTTGGCGGTGATGCCCTTGGCAGTCAGCGCCATGTTGTTCAGCGTCACCCGCACCGCATGCGGCGAGCCGCCGAACACCTGCACCTGCGCCACGCCGGGGATCTGCGACACCGCCGGCTTGAGCAGCGTATCGGTGAGGTCGTACAGCTTGTCCGGCGGCATGCCGGTGGAGGTGAGCGAAATCAGCAGCACCGGGATCGAGGCGGTATCGAACTTGAAATACTGCGGCGGCTGCATGCCGGCGGGCAGGTCCGGCTGCGCGGCGTTGATCGCCGCCTGCACGTCGCGCGCGGCCTTGTCGGCATTGCGGCCGAAGTCGAACAGGATCTGGATCTGGGTGCCGCCGGCGTTGCTGTCGGAGGTCATCTGCTGGATGCCGGGAATGCGGCCGAGCTGTCGTTCCAGCGGCGCCACCACGGTAGCGGCCATGGTCTGCGCGTCGGCGCCCGGATACTGGGCCACCACCACCAACCCCGGGAAATCCAGCGACGGCAACGCCGCCACGCCCAGCAGCAGGTAGGCGCAGAAGCCGGCAATGCTCAGGCCGATCGCCAGCAGCGAGGTGCCGATGGGCCGGCGGATGATCGGTGCAAAAACGTTCATCGCGCTACCTGGCAGGTGTCAGGCCAACGCAAGCGGCGCACACGCTCATCCAGCGCGTACGACGGCGCAACAAAAGAAAAGGGCACATTCATGGGCACCTTATGCCTTGGCAGGCGATCAGTGCGAATGTGCCTGAAGTCCGACCCTGCCGGAAGACATGGGCGCGGATTTTTCGTCGAAATCGCAAACTTGTTCAGCCACTCCCCGTCCCGGCATGCGCCGCGACGGGGGCGTCATCGTCAGTGGATCGACGGGCTGTAGCGGAAGGTGAGATACCAGGTGCGGCCCAGCTGGTTGTAGTAGTAGGCCGTTTCGTAGTTGTGATCGAACGCGTTGGCAAGCTTGGCCTGCACCTGCCAGCCCGGCGCCAGGGTGTAGCTGACGCGAAAGTCGGTGGTGGCGTAGCCGCCCATGCGGTACGCGTTGGCCTCGTCGTCGTAGCGCTTGCCCGAGGCGAAGAAAGTGGCGCCCACGGCGAATTTGCCGAAGCTGCGATCGATGTCCACGCGTCCGGTGTCCCTGGCGCGGCGCGGCAGCAGGTTGCCGTTGCCGGGGCCGGCGCCGTCGTTCTTGGGCTGCATCAGGGTGAGGTAGTTCTGCACGCGCCAATCGTCCAGGGTGAAGCCAAACTGGCCTTCGATGCCGCGGATCACCGCGCGGCTGATGTTCATCGGGATGAACGCTTCGTTGAGCTCGATCAGGTCGCTGATGCGCGTCTGATACGCGTTGACGCCCCAGTTCCATCCGTTCAGCTGCTGGGTCAGGCCGATCTCGGCGCTGCGCGAGGTTTCCGGCTGCAGGTTGGGGTTGGCCGTGGGCACGCCGCCGAAGGCCGGATAGTAAAGATCGTCGAAGGTCGGCGCGTGGAACGCCGTGCCGTAGCTCACGGACAGCACCGGACCCTGGTCGAAATGGTAGCCCCACGCCGCGGTGCCGGTGTTGTGGTTGCCAAATTCATCGTTGTGGTCGTGCCGTGCCGACAGCTGCACCTCGTTCTGGCCGAACGTGCCCTGGTACAGCGCAAAGGTGCCGGTGTCGCCGCGGGTCGTCTGGGTGAAGCCGGTGTCGCTGTAGATGTGTTCCTGCTGGTAATCCAGGCCGACCGTCAGCAGTTGGTTGGCGGCCAGCGTGATGTCGTTCTGCCACGAAGCCTGGTTGCGGCGCGAGTCGAAAAAGCCGGTGCCCATGCGCGGGTAGTAGAAGCCGTAATAGCTGCCCTGGTAGAAGGTGTCGAAGTCGTCGCGGCTCTGCCCGGCGTCCAGCGTCACTTTCCAGATGTCCAGTGGCGAGAAGCTCAGGCGCGCGCCGGCTACTTCCTGCGCTTCGACCGCATCGTTGCCGCTGTACGGCGAGCCGGCGTATTCCACGTTGCTCTTGCTGCGCAGCCAGTCGAAGGCCAGTTCGGTGCCGTCGTCCCAGCGATAGCCGAAGTTGGCCAGGCCGTTCCAGTTGCGGTAGGCGTCGTTGCGCGGATCGTCCACGAAACAGGCCACGCCCAGCTCCGCCGCGCCCATGCGGCAGGCGGGAATGCCGCCGGTGTATTCGCCGCCGAGGCTGGCGTTGTACCAAAGATGGGAATCGCCGCCGGAAACGCTCGCTTCGCCGTTGACGTAGTGATGGCTGCCGCCGGTGACGCTCACCGACGGCGAGATGCCGCCGTTGGGCTGGCCGTGGCGGGTGAAGATCTGGATCACGCCGCCGATCGCATCGGAGCCGTACAAGGTGGCACGCGGACCGCGCACGATCTCGATGTGGTCGATCACGTCCACCGGAATCTGCTCCAGCGCCGCCACGCCCAGGCTCACCGAGCCGATGCGCACGCCATCGATCAACACCAGCACATGCGTGGGATTGGTGCCGCGCACATACACCGAGGACGATTGCCCGATGCCGCCGGTCTGGGTAACGCTGATGCCGGGCAGGCCGTTGAGCAGATCCAGGGTCGAGGACGGCTGCAGGCGATCGATATCCTCGCGCGTGATCACGCTGACCGAAGACAGCGAATCGCTTTCGTTGATCGCGGTGCGTGTTGCGGTGACGATGACCGGTTCGAGCGTATTGTTGCCCTCGGTGCCGGTGGCGGACTGTGCGTGGCTGGTTTGAGCAGTCAGTCCCAGGCCGAGCAGCGCCAGGGCCAGCGAAGTTTTTTTCAACATGATGTCGGTTCCCCTGCCGCGCGTCCCCGCGCGGCGTCAATAAATAAGCCGGCCATCGCGCGAAGATAAGGGGAACCGGAATGCGGGCAGGCGCAAAGCGTCGTGGCACGCATTCGGAGCCTCGCCCACCGCGAGCTGCCAGAACCTTGCTTCGGGCCGGTCTCCGGACTCGCGGGCGGCATGCTTGCAAGTGCATGCCTGCGAACGATGCCTTCCCATGCCAAAGCACAGTGGCGCGTGATCGTTCGCTAAAAAACGCTCGCTTACCGTTGCGGGGGCAGTGCCGGCCTTGCTGCGTGAACAGCGCACCGGCTTCCCGTTTCATCCCCTTCAGCCAAGGCCGTGGGGACACCCGAAACGCGCAAACTTTAGCCGCTGAGGGTGTTGCGGGCAATGTCGGGTGCTTTTACCTGGCGCTGCAAAACGGCCGACGCGGTAAAGTCGCCGCCTCGTTCATCCGACCCTGTCCGGAGATCCAGGCACATGAAGAAGCGCTTTGGCGGCCAGCGCGCCGTGTTGTGGCTGGCGCTGGGCATGGCGTGCTGGTCGCAGGGCTTACTGGCCGCCGCGCCGCCCGGCGCCGACGCCATCCCGGCGCGCCGGCCGCTCGATGAGCCCCAGCCGCCGCCCGGCCCCGGCCCGAGCGCGCAGACCATCAAGGCGTGGCAGGACCGCAAGTTCGGGATGTTCATCCACTTCGGTCTGTACTCCATCGCCGGCGGCATGTGGAACGGCAAGCGCGTGGACCATGGCTATAGCGAGCAGATTCTCGCCAACGGGCCGATCCCGCCGAAGGATTATGAAGCGCTGGCCGCGCAGTTCGATCCGGTGCGCTTCGATGCCGATGCCATCGTGGCGCTGGCTAAGGCGGCAGGGATGAAGTTCATCGTCATCACCGCCAAGCACCATGACGGCTTCAACCTGTTCCAGACCGCGCAGACCCGCTACAACGCCGTCGATGACACGCCCTACCATCGCGACATCGTCAAGCAGCTGGCCGAGGCCTGCGCGCGCGGCGGCCTCACATTCGGCGTGTATTACTCCACCATCGACTGGCACCATCCCGGCGGCAACACCTACATCGAGGGCAACAGCAATCCCATCACGCCTGCGCAAGAAGCGTTCAACGTCGCGCAAATCAAGGAGCTGTTGAGCCATTACGGCCCCATCGCCGAAATCTGGTTCGACATGGGCAAGCCCACGCCCGCGCAAAGCGCGCACTTCGCGCGCACCGTGCACGCGCTGCAGCCGCAGACGATGATTTCCGGACGAGTGTGGAATTATCAGGGCGATTTCGCCGTGATGGGCGACAACAGCGAGCCCGACGTGGCGATGGAGTTGCCATGGCAATCGCCGGCATCGATGTTCGCGCAAACCTGGGGTTACCGCTCGTGGCAGGTGCGCAACGACTTGCCCGGCAAGATCCGCGAGAACATCGCGCGGCTGGTGCGCGTCGTCAGCCAGGGCGGCAACTACATGCTCAACATCGGCCCGCGCGGCGACGGCTCGGTGGTGCCATACGAGGCACAGGTGCTGCGCGGCATCGGCGACTGGCTCAAGCGCAACGGCCAGGCCATCTACGGCACGCGCCAACAACCCTTCGCCGCGCTGGATTTCGGCTACGCGACCGTCGGGCCGCACGCGCTCTATCTGTTCGTATCCAAGCTGCCTGCCGACCATCGGCTGCGCCTGCCGGGCCTGGCCGATACCGCGCTGGGCCGTGCGTATCGACTGGGCGCGCCGGGCGATACGGTGGAAGTGCAACGCGAAGGCGCGGACGTCAGCATCGCGCTGGACCGCTTCGCCAACTGGCCGACCGGCGACGCCCAGCGCGACAGCGTGGATGCCTTCATGCCGGTCGTCGTATTGCCGTGGAAGGGCGAACTGCGGATTCGTCCGGCTGCGCTTGCCGCGGCAGGCGATGGACGTTTTGATCTGCTGCCGGCGCAGGCCGAGCACTATCTCAACTACAACGGCGAAGGCTACGAGGCGCCCCCCACGCTCTACAAGCTGGGTTGGAATCTGGATGCGCAGGCGGCCGACTATTCGCTGACGGTCCACTACGTGCCGGCATCTTCGGCCCGTGCTGTCGATGTGTGGGTCGATGGCAGGCCCTACCGGCTGGCGCTTGCCGGTGCCGCCGCGGGCACCTCGGGTGAGACGAGCCGAAGCCTGCTCATCCATCGCGACCGCGCCACGCACCCCTACGCCATGCGCCTGAAGCTGACTCCGCCCGCGCCCTTCGTGCAGGGCAGCGCCTTGCCGGTAACGGTGCAAAGGGTGGAGCTGTCGCCGCTGCCGTAAGTGCGCATCGCGGAACCGCGCCTGGCCGATAGGGCGTCCTCAAAAGCCTGACTGGCGGCTGCACGGAAAACGTCGGATCGGCCGGATTTCACGGGCCGGTCATGGATAGCGGAGCGTAGTCGGGTATGACGCAACGAGGAGGAGCAAGCCATGCGCGACAAACACCTGCCTCTGGCGGTGACCTGGATCGGCTGCATGCTAAGGCCTGTTTACCCTATTGGCGTGGCCCTGGCCCTAGTCATGTCCGCCGCCGCCGCCGCCCAGCCGGGCGATCCTTCCGCACCGGGTTCGGCGATGGCAAGCGGTGCGGCCGAAAGCTCAACGGTCATGACCGTGACCAAACCTGCCTCGCCGCGCCAGACGCGCGCGTGGGCGGCTTATCTGTCAGGCATCGTGCGGCAACATTCGCAAGGCATCACGGCCACCCGAAGCACCATCTATTTCATTCCCGCCGGTGCGGATACCGACGCCGCCAGCGCCAGGGAGCGCCAGCTCGCCAACGTTGAAGAGGCGCTTTCCGGGCGCCTGCGGCCGGGCAACCTCATCGCATTCGGCGGGCCCGACTCGCGCGAAAGCGCGGACTTTGTGGCAAGCGCTTTCCAGCACGCGCCGCCCGGTGCCTGCCAAGGCTCGGTGATACTGTTCATGGGCTCGCCGTCCGACCAGGCCAAGGTCGCCGCCGCCACGCAGGCCAGTGGCGCCACGTTGCGCTTTGCCGATACGTCAGGTCCGACCTACCTGCTGAGCAGCGCGTCGGCGCAGGCTCCCACGCCCATGTTCATCGTACCGCCGGCGTCCGTGCCCCCGGTGCCGCCGATGCCGGCAGGTTCACCGACGCAGCCTGCATCCATGCACGGACGTTGATGCAGGCAAGGCTTGGCCGCCGGCAGGGTTTACGGCGGATGCGCGCGGTAGCGTCAGGTGGTTTCGCAGTTGCCGCCGGCCAGCTCCACGCGATTGCGGCCGGCGGTCTTGGCCAGGTACAAGGCGGCATCGGCGCGTCGGATCAGGTCAAAGCCATTGTGGTCGTGCCGCTGTAGCCAGGCCACGCCGATCGAGCAGGTGACAGCGACGCGTTCGCCGTCGCCGTGGAACGGGTTGGCGGCGATATAGCCACGCAAGGCCTCGAACGGTGCCGGGTCGTCCAGCGGCGCGCCCGGCACGACGGCCAGGATCTCTTCGCCGCCATAGCGGCCCAGGGTGGCGCCGTGCGGTAGCGCTTCGCGCAGCCGCGTGGCGGCCTCGATCAGCACCGCGTCGCCGGCCAGGTGGCCGTGGTGATCGTTGATGCGCTTGAAATGGTCCAGATCGATCAGGGCGATGGCCAGCGGTTCGCCGCTCTGCCGTGCCTCCTCGATGGCCAGCGCCAGGATGTTCAACACGTGCGAGCGGTTGGGCATGCCGGTCAGCGCATCGTGCGTGGCCTGCTGCCAGAGCGCGGCGCGCGCGTCCTCCAGCGCCTGTTTGTCCACTTCCAGTTCGCGCGTGCGAAGGGCGACCAACTGCTCCAGCCGGCGTGCGCGCGTGCGCAGGTGCCGCGTGCGCAACTGCCAGATCACAACCAAGCCCAGCGCAAGCAGCAACAGGCCGCCCACAATCGCAGGCGTGCTCTGCCACCATGGCGGCACGATGTGCAGCGACAACTGCGCCACCGGCGAAAACTGCCGGTTGTCCGGATCGTAGGCCATCGCCTCGAACACGAAATCGCCCGGCGGCAGCGGCGGGTAATCGACCTGCGGCCGGTCCGAGGTTACCCAGCCCGGTTCCAGGCCGCGCAGGCGGTAGCGATACTGCATGGTGCTGCGCGTGGGTGCGCCCAGGGTGGCCAGGCGCAGCGTGACGGGCTGGTTGGCTGCGTAATGCCAGCGATACGCCGCGGCCGTGCCCTGCCATGTCTGGCCGCGGCGCAACCCGGTGATGACGATTTGCAACGGATCGGACGCCGCCAGCGACAAGGGATCGAGGATGTGCGAAATGCCGTTGCTGGTGCCGATCCACACCGAACCGTCATCGTCTTCGAAAAAGCTGTTCTCGGCGATGTCATCCCAGATCAGGCCGTCGTCCTCGGTGAGCCGGCGCCAACGCCGGCCATTGAACACTTCCACGCCATCCGTGCCGCCGATCCACAACCAGCCGCGGCGATCGTGGAAGATGAAATAGATGCGCGTGCCATCGACCAGCGCATCTGCCGCGTGGACCACCGTCAAGGTGTCGCCATCGGTAATGCGGCCGCGCCACAAGCCGTCGAAATTGCCGGCCAGGTAGAGTTCGCCGTCCGGCTCCACGTCCAGGTGGGTGAAGGCCTGCGCGGATGGCGCGCCGTTGACGCGCACGTGCGACCATTGGCCATGCGCGAAACGGAACAGGCCCGCATCGCCGCTGAACCATAGCCGCCCCTGTGCATCTTCTTTGCCGTCGGAGCAGGTGTTGTCGGGCACCACGCCGCCGCCGGCGTGCTGCAGGGCATGGCCATCGTAGACGTACAGCCCGCGCTCGGTGCACAGCCAAACGTTGCCATGCCTGTCGAGCAACATCTGGCGGATGTAGGCCGGCGAATGTGCCAGCACTTCGGTACGGCCCTCGCCGGCGCGATAGCGCAGCAGTTCGCCGGAGTAATAGGCGGCGAGCATGTCGCCATTGGGCAATGCGGCCAGCCCGATCGTCTCCTGCGCCAGCGGCGGCGCTTTCAACGGCCAAGGCACCATGCGCGCGGCGCCGCGCGCCAGGACGCTGCCACCGAGCTCGTCACCCACCCACAGTTCGCCGCTGCTGGCACGCGCGATCGCCCAGCTGGGGCTGCTGTCCAGGCCCTGCGCGCCCTGCCAGCTTTGGATCCGGTCGTAACCGCGCCACTGCAGGACGCCGCGGCCGTAGGTGCCGATCCACAGCACGTGGTTGCGGTCGTAGAGCAGGGCGTCGATGCCGATCGACGGTAAGCCGTTGCCGGCATCGAAGATGCGCCAGGCGTGGCCGTTCCAGCGCGCCAGGCCATCATTGGCGCGCGTCAGCAGACGGCCGTCTTCGTCTTCGATCATGTCCAGGTAGGCGGTCACCACGCGCGCGCCGGGCAGATCGTGGTCGGCGAACGCGCCGGCGCCCGGAGCGAGCGTGCGGATGTGATACGGACTGCGCACCCACAGCGTGCCGTCGCGGGCATGCAGGTAAGACGTCCAGGTGTCCGGCGGAATACCCTCGCGCTCACCCCATACGCGCAGCTCATCGCCGCGCAGTTGGCACAAGGATTTGCCGCAGCCTAACCACAGCGCACGGCCATCGCCGAACACGCTGCCGACGTCCGCCAGCGCCGGTGTCGCGCGCTGGGCCGCCGCGTCGAAGCGCGGCTGCGCGCGCCATGCCGTGCCCGCGGGCGCGATCTCCCACAGCTGGTGTTCGCTCACCGCATACACATGGCCATCCAGATCGGCGAGCGTGGCGCCCGGATCGATCAGCAAAGGGCGTCCTTGCGCCAGCACGGGTGCGAAGTGCTGGCCATCGCCGACGAACAGGCCGCTGCGCGTGCCGACCCACAAGCGCCCGGTGGCGTCCTGGTGCAGCGCGCCGATGTAATTTCCGCGCAGGCCTGTCTGGGCACCCAGGCGCTCGAACACGCGCCCGTCGAAGCGGAACAGCCCGTTCTCGGTGCACACGTAGACGAAGCCCTGGCGATCCTGCAGCAGGCAATTGTCTTCCAGGCTGCCCAGGCCTTGCTGCTGGGTGAAGCTGGCCAGGTTGATGGCCTGGGCGTGCGCGCCCAGACCCAGCATGGCGATCCAGGCGAACACCGCGCAGGCCCCGCGCCGCCGGCGACGACTCCGCGAGAAATCGTCGCGTAACTCATTCGCCCCTGCGTTCAATGTCCCCTGGCCCTCATTCGGCATCCGCCGCGGCGCAGGCTAGGCATGGCCTGTACCGTGGATTTGGATCGAGCCAACAATAGCGTAGGTTTGCGTCGCTGCGCAGGTTCGCGGCGGAAGAACCTTGCGTGCCCGGTCTGGCGCATCCGGGCTTGGGCCGGCCTGTCGTGCGCCGGTCTTCGGCGATGCGGCCCGAGCGCGCAGTGTTTTAATTTTTTCTCCAGGCCCGGCGGCGATGGTCACGCGCTGCTGCCTGGTCATCGTCGGGCCGACGCGCGTCACAGCGCCAGGCGTCGCGCAGCGGCTCCTCGAACGGCAGTGGTTTTCCGTCATTCTCGAAGGAACCCTTGAACGAGCTTTTGCGATGAGGGACAAGCTCTCGCCCGGACCGGTCGTACAGGCGGTCGTCCTGCGTCGTCTCGTAGCGGACACTTCGGGTCTTGCCGTCTTTGGAAGGCGCGATGGTCCAATGGATTTCGGTCGTCTTGATCGTCGTCACGCCGTCTGCAGAGGTAAATTGAAACGTCCTTTTCAGAAAAGGATGCCGCGGCCCCGATGCGTCCTGTCCCACGGCGGTCCATGTCTTGGACCTGCCGTCCGGACTGACGCAGTAGCTCTTCTTCGTATCGCCCGCGGTCGGGAAGGCCGTTTCCGGCGAGGTGGAAAAGGGCTTGTTGTCAGGGACATGCGCCGCGACAAGGCCACGCGCGGCGGTTTGCGTGTCGTTTTGCTGGATTGCCGTGTTCATGGGCGAATGGCCAGCACCTGCGGGCTCGTAGTCATAGCGGATGGACATGCGGACGCCTTCGGGTCGTTGGGGTGGCGCGTGCAGCGATCGCTGCGCGCCCGGCCGTCCATCGCAATCGAGTTTGGCTTGAGCGGGCTGTCGCATCGATGACGCACCGACTGCTGGCACGCCGCCGCAGGCGTGCTGCGCTACCAACGTGTTGCGGCGCCCATCGACGTGACAGGCCGCTGGCGAGCGCGTTGCGCGGTCGTCAATCGGTCTGCAATTCCGCCACGAAATCGTAGATATCCCCGCGATACCAGGAGGTGGTGAACTCCACCACGCGGCCGTCGTCGAGAAAACCGCGGCGCTCGATGTGCAGCCCGGCGCTGCCGGCCGTCACATGCAGCAGGCGCGCCTGGCGCGCGCCCAGCAAAACCGCGCGCAGGCGCTGCAAGGCGCGCACCGGGCGGCAATCGTGCTGCTCCAGCGCTTCGTAGAGCGAATCGTGCACTTCGTGCGGATCGGCCAACACGCTCGCCGGCACCACGCTGCGCTCGATCGCCAGGGGTTCGTCCTCGGCATAGCGCACGCGATGCAGGCGCGCGACCAGCACGCCGGGGGACAGGTTCAGCGCCATGGATTCTTCCGGCGTCACCTCGCCCACGCTGCGCTCGAAGAACTCCGAGCGCGGATGCAGGCCGCGCGCGCGCAGATCCTCGGTGAAGCTGGTGAGGCGGGACATCGGCTTGATGATGCGCTCGGCCACGAAGGTGCCGGCGCCATGGCGCTGGGTCAGCAGGCCTTCCTCGACCAGGCCGGCAATGGCCTTGCGCACCGTCACCCGCGACAGCCCCAGCGCCTGGGACAGGTCCCGCTCGCTGGGCAGGGTTTGACCTGGTTCAATATCGCGGTGCTGTATCACGTTGCGGATCGCCCGGCGCAACCGCAGGTAGGCCAGCGGCTGGTGGGTGGTCGTATCGCGGCTGAGGCGCCGGTATTCGTCGGCCAGGGCATTTTGCATGAAGCGCACCATACCAATACCGAACCACTGGTACAACCGGCGCCCTACGCCGGGGCACGGTACGCTTAGGAAAAATTTGCATACGAATGCACCCATCAGGGGACTGGTATTGCGTGGTATGTCATTGGTACGATCCACATTCCCCGGCGGCCGCATCCCCGTGGCCAGCCAGCATCAGCAAGAGGTGAGTTGTGACTGCACCTGCCCTACCGGTCGACCCCTTCGACCTGGTGATCTTCGGCGGCACTGGCGACCTGGCCGTGCGCAAATTGCTCCCTGCCCTGTTCCATCGCTTCATGGACGGCCAGATCCAGGAGGGCAGCCGCATCATCGGCGTGGCCCGCGAGGGACTGGACGATGATGGTTATCGCAACCAGATCCGCGCCGCGCTCAACGGCACCGGCTCATCCCGGCCCGACAAGCTAGCCGCGTTCCTCAAGCTGGTCGGCTACCGCCCGCTCGACGCGCGCAAGGACGATGGCTGGGACGACTTCGCCAAGCTGCTCGGCGAGCAGCCCGACCACGTGCGCGTGTTCTATCTGTCCACCTCGCCGGAACTGTTCGTGGACATCTGCGAACGCCTGGGCCACTACGGGCTCAACCAGGGCCAGTCGCGCGTGGTGCTGGAAAAGCCGATCGGCCACGACCTGGACAGCGCCAACCGCATCAACGACGACGTCGGCCGCGTGTTCGCCGAATCGCAGACCTACCGCATCGATCACTACCTCGGCAAGGAAACGGTGCAGAACCTGCTGGCGCTGCGCTTTGGCAACGCCTTGTTCGAACCCCTGTGGAACGCCGGCCACATCGACCACGTGCAGATCACCGTGGCCGAAACGCTGGGCGTGGAAAAACGCGGCCCCTACTACGACAACGCCGGCGCGCTGCGCGACATGGTGCAAAACCACATGCTGCAGCTGCTGTGCATGGTGGCGATGGAGCCGCCCGCGTCGATGTCCCCCGATGCGGTGCGCGACGAAAAGCTCAAGGTGCTGCATTCGCTCAAGCGTATCGACGAAAGCAATGCTTCGCAGCTCACCGTGCGCGGCCAATACCGCGCGGGTGCCGCCGAAGGGCACAGCGTGCCCGGCTATATCGAAGATCTCAACAGCACCGCCAAGACCCCGGTGGAGAAATCCGGCACCGAAACCTTCGTGGCATTGAAGGCGCAGATCGGCAACTGGCGCTGGGCTGGCGTGCCGTTCTACTTGCGCACAGGCAAACGCCTGGCCGAGCGCGTGTCGGAAATCGTCGTCGCCTTCAAACCGGTTCCGCACTCCATTTTCACCGCCGCTGCAGGTCCGCTGGCGCAAAATCGCCTGGTGCTGCGGTTGCAGCCGGACGAAGGCGTAAAGCTGTGGCTGACCATCAAGCATCCGGGGCCCGGCGGTTTGCGCCTGCGCCACGTGCCGCTGGACATGAGCTTCGCCGAAGCGTTCGGCGCGCAGCAGCCCGATGCGTACGAGCGCCTGCTCCTTGATGTGGTGCGCGGCAATCCCACGCTGTTCATGCGCCGCGACGAAGTAGAAGCGGCATGGCGCTGGGCCGATCCGATCCTTGCCGCCTGGCGCGCCAGCGGCGAAGCGCCGCGTCCGTACACCTCCGGCACGTGGGGCCCCAGCGCTTCGGTGGCACTGATCGAACGCGACGGACGCACCTGGGACGAGGATAACGAATAGTGTCGGCGCAACCGGACATGCATGCGTTTGAAGACAAACTGGCGCTGGCCGCCGCGCTGTCGGCGCGCCTCGCCCAGGATCTGCGCGCAGCGATCGCCGCGCGCGGCGAAGCCACCATCGCGGTATCCGGCGGCAGTACGCCCAAGCATCTGTTCGAACAGCTGGCGCAGGAAACCCTGGAATGGTCGCGCGTGACCATCACCCTGGTCGACGAACGCTGGGTACCCGACACGGACGAGCGTTCCAACGCGCGCCTGATCGAATCGCTGCTGTTGCGCCACAAGGCCGCCGATGCGGAACTGGTGCCGCTGTACGTGGAAGCGGCCACGCCCGAAGCCGGCATCGGCGAAGTACGCACGCGCGTGGCGGCGCTGAAGCTGCCGTTCGATGCGGTCGTGCTGGGGATGGGCCCGGATGGGCACACCGCTTCGTTTTTCCCTGGCGGCGATCGCCTGGCCGAAGCGCTCGATCCGGCCAACACCGCGCAAGTGCTGCCGATGCGCGCGCCCGGCGCGGGCGAGCCGCGCATCACGTTCACTTTGCCGGTGCTGCTGAAAGCGCGCGCCTTGTATCTGCATATCGAAGGCGCCGACAAACGCGACGTGCTGCAACAAGCCGAACAGCCCGGCAGCCAGCTGCCTATCGCCAGCGTGCTGCGCCGAGCACCGCATTTGGACGTCTATTGGTGTCCTTGATGAATCGCCTCGCCGCACCTCCCGCTCCCTCCCCTGCGTACAGCAGGGTAGTGCTGGGGTGGGGTGAAGCCCCGCATCGCAAGACAAGCATGTGTAACCCCTTCCCAACCTCCCCTGCAAGCAGGGAGAGAAGCGTCATGTTTGCGCCGCGTAACACCGGCTGGAGTTGAAGATGAGTTTGCATCCCGTCGTAGCCGAAGTCACCGAACGTCTGCGCGAACGCAGCCGCGATACACGCGCCGCCTACCTTGATCGCATCGGCGCGGCCGCCGTCGAGGGCACGCATCGCGCACGCCTTTCCTGTGGCAACCTTGCGCACGGCTTTGCCGCCTGCGGCGCGCACGACAAGACCGCGCTGCGCGAAGGCCGCGCGCCGAACATCGGCATCGTCACCGCTTACAACGACATGCTTTCGGCGCACCAGCCGTACGAGCGTTATCCCGCGCTGATTCGCGACATCGCGCGCGAGTCGGGCTTCACCGCACAGGTGGCTGGCGGCGTGCCGGCGATGTGCGATGGCGTCACGCAGGGTCGCTCGGGCATGGAGCTGTCGCTGTTTTCGCGCGATCTGATTGCCATGGCGACCGCCGTGGCGCTGTCGCACGACATGTTCGACGGCGCGCTGTACCTGGGTATCTGCGACAAGATCGTGCCGGGCCTGTTGATCGGCGCGTTGAGCTTCGGCCATCTGCCGGGCGTGTTCGTGCCCAGCGGCCCGATGCCCAGCGGCATCAGCAACGAACAGAAATCGAAAGTGCGCCAGGCGTATGCCGAAGGCAAGGCCAATCGTGCCCAATTGCTGGAAGCCGAAGCCGGCTCCTATCACGCCCCCGGCACCTGCACTTTCTACGGCACCGCCAACTCCAACCAGATGCTGATGGAGATCATGGGCCTGCATCTGCCCGGCGCCAGTTTCGTGGCGCCCGACACGCCGCTGCGCGACGCGCTCACCGCCGAAGCGGTGCGCCGCTGCGCGGCGTTGGGAAAGAACGGCGAGAACCTGCCCATCGGCCACATCATCGACGAGCGCGCCATCGTCAATGGCGTAATCGGCTTGCATGCGACGGGCGGTTCCACCAACCATTTGCTGCATCTGGTGGCGATGGCACAGGCCGCGGGCATTGCGCTGCGCTGGGAGGATTTCGACGCGCTGTCGGCGGCCATTCCACTGCTCGCGCGCGTTTATCCGAATGGCTACGCCGACGTAAACCAGTTCCACGAAGCCGGCGGCATGGCTTTCCTGATCGACCAGCTGCTGAGCGCGGGCCTGCTGCATGGCGATGCGCGCACTGTGGCCGGGGGCACACTGGCCGATTACGGCAAGGTGCCCACCCTGGACGAAGCGGGCCAGCTGGTGTGGACGCCGGTACTGAAGGAAAGCGGCAATCGCGGCGTGCTGCGCGGCGTAAGCGAACCGTTCCGTCCCGATGGCGGACTGCGCATGGTGCACGGCAACCTCGGCCGCGGCGTGATCAAGGTGTCCTCGGTGCCGGACGATCGTCTGGTCATCGAAGCGCCCGCCGTGGTGTTCCACGACCAGGACGAGATCAAGCACGCTTTCGACCGCGGCGAACTGGACCGCGATTTCATTGCGGTGGTGCGCTTTCAGGGACCGCGCGCGATCGGCATGCCGGAACTGCACAAGCTCACGCCGACGCTGTCGGTACTGCAGGATCGCGGCTATCGCATCGCCCTGGTTACCGACGGGCGCATGTCCGGCGCAAGCGGACGCGTGCCGGCCGCCATCCACGTAACGCCGGAAGCCGATGACGGCGGTCCGATTGCGCGCGTGCGCGACGGCGACATCATTCGCCTGGACGCGCATCTGGGTACGCTGGAGGTGCTGGTCGATGCGGCCCAATTCGCGGCGCGCACGCCGGCTATCGAAGATCTTTCGCGGCATCAGCACGGCATGGGGCGCGAGTTGTTCGGCATGTTCCGCCGCAACGCGGCCGCGGCCGACCTCGGCGCGGGCGTCCTCTAGCGCCCCTTCGGGCGAGAGGAAAACACTTAATCGCATAGTCAGGCTGGAAGGCATGAACATCCAAACCAAGCAACAACACGTCGAAGCCACCATGCGCCTGGCGCCGGTGATTCCGGTGGTCATCATCAACGATGCCAAACATGCGGTGCCGATGGCGCGTGCGCTGGTGGCCGGCGGCACTCCGGCGATCGAAGTGACGTTGCGCACGCCTGCTGCGCTGGATGCGATCCGCGCGATTGCCGCCGAAGTGGAAGGCGCCGTGGTCGGCGTGGGCACCGTGCTCAGCGCCAAGGATCTGCAGGCCGCCGAACAGGCCGGCGCGCGCTTCGCCGTGTCGCCCGGCGTGTCGCCGAATCTGCTCGCCGCCGCCGAAGACAGCGCACTGCCGCTGCTGCCCGGCGTGGCAACGGCGAGTGAGGCGATGAGCATGCTCGAACGCGGCTATCGCCATCTTAAATTTTTCCCCGCCGTGCCGGCCGGCGGCGCGAAACTGCTTGGCGCGTGGGCTAGCCCGTTGCCGCAGCTGCGTTTTTGCCCGACCGGCGGCATTACCCTCACCAGCGCGCCGGATTTCCTTGCGCTATCGAACGTGCTGTGCGTGGGCGGCTCGTGGCTGACACCCAACGACAAGCTCGAACGCGGCGACTGGAGCGGCATCGAGCAGCTGGCCCGCGAAGCGGCGTTGCTGCGCGCCGTGGTCGCCTGATAGCGCCGGTATTGCTTGGCCCTCACGCCTTCTTCCCTGCGCGGAGAAAGCGCGGATGCCGCTGACCGTGTAACTTCTGGGCGGTCGGCGCGCCGTGCCGGTTCGGGAACCCTCCATGCGCAAGCTTCCGCTCGTCTTCGCCCTCGCCACACTGCTGCTGGGCAATGCACTCGCCGCCGACCATCACGACAAGGACAAAGCCGCGCAGGATGACCGCGCGCCCGATGCGGCGCTGGTGCATCCGCAGGCATCGGAAAGCGAAGGCTCGGTGTCGGTCCAAGGCAAGCGCATCGCCTACAAGGCGGTGGCCGGCACCCTTGTGCTGCACGGCAAGAACGAGAAAGAAAACCAGCCGACAGTCAGCATGTTCTACGTGGCCTACTTCAAGAAAGGCGTGGACGCGGCGAAACGGCCGGTTACCTTCATCTACAACGGCGGCCCGGGTTCGGCTTCGGTGTGGCTGCACATGGGCGCATTCGGTCCGCGCCGCGTGGTTACCCGGGACGACTCGCACACGCCGGCCGCGCCCTACCAGCTGGTCAACAACGATTACAGCCTGCTCGATGCCTCCGACCTGGTCTTCATCGATGCGCCGGGCACCGGCTTCAGCCGCCTGATCGCCAACGATCCGGATCCGGCCAAGCGCGGCGAGCAGTTGAAGGAGCGCCGCAAGGAGATCTACAGCGTGGATGGCGACGGTCACGCCTTCGCGCAGTTCATCACCCGCTTCCTGTCGCGTTACGGCCGCTGGAATTCACCCAAGTACCTGTTCGGCGAAAGCTACGGCACCACCCGCTCGGCGGTGCTCGCCAACGATCTGGAAAACGAAGACAGCGTCGATTTGAATGGCGTGATCCTGCTCTCGCAGATCCTCAATTTCGATACCAGCATCGATGGGCCGGAGCAGAACCCCGGCGTCGACCTGCCCTACGAGCTGGCGCTGCCCACCTTCGCGGCCACGGCGTACTACCACCACAAGCTGCCGCAGGCACCGGCGGAACTCGAGCCATTGCTTGCGCAAGTGGAGCAGTTTGCGCTGGGCGACTACGCCTCGGCGCTGATGGCCGGTTCCCGCCTGGACGCGGCGCGCAAGCAGGCGATAGCGGAAAAGCTGCACCAGTACACCGGCCTGCCGGTGGACTACCTGCTCAAGGCCAACCTGCGTGTGAGCGGCGGCATGTTCGAGCATGAACTGCTGGACAATACCGACGACACCACCGGACGTCTGGACACGCGCTTCGCCGGCCCCTCGCTCGATCCGCTGAGCAAGGAAGCCCAATACGATCCGCAATCCTCGGCGATCAGTTCGGCCTATATCGCCGCGTTCAACGACTACGTGCGCAAGGATCTCAAATACGGCCAGGACCAGACCTACCACGAATACGCCACTGACATCACCGATTGGGATTCCAGGCACGACGGCCACGAAGGCGCGCTCAATGTGATGCCGGACCTGGCCAAGGCGATGAAAACCAATCCGGACCTGAAGATCCTGCTCAACGGTGGCTACTACGACCTGGCCACGCCGTTCTTCGCCGCCGACTACGACATGCACCACCTGCCCGTTCCGCCGGCGTTGATGAACAACATCAGCTATGCGTGGTATCCGTCCGGGCACATGGTCTACGCCCACGAAGCCTCGCTGAAGCGCTTGCACGACAACGTCGCGCGCTTCATCGAGCAGACCGACAACGTCAAGCCATAAAGCGCGATAGGCTCTTGCCCCGGCTAGCAGGGGGAAGCTGGGAGGGGGTAAGCTCTTCGCTCTTCTATCTCGTACAGACCTCCCATGCGCGCCCTCATCGACCGCTACATCGACGCCTACAACCGCATGGACGTCGAGGCCATGATGAAGACCATGCATAGCGAGGTCATCTTCGAAAACTACACCGGCGGTACGCTGAGCGTGCGCACCGTCGGCGTCGAGGAGCTGCGCCACCTGGCCGAAAGTTCGCGCCATTTGTTTTCCGCCCGGCACCAGACCATCGTCGGCTACGCCGAGGCGGCGGGCGTGGCCCATGCGCAGATCGCCTTCGAAGGCACCTTCGCCATCGACCTGCCCAACGGCGTGCGCGCCGGTCAACGCATCGCCATGCCGGGGCGTAGCGAATTTCGCGAGCGCGAGGGTCTGTTGATCCACGTCGCCGACTACAGCGACTGACGCCGCCGATTACGCGAGCAGGTCGAGCTGCCACGACACGCCGAAGCGATCGCTCAACCAGGCGAATTTTTTGCTAAAGCCATAATCGCCGAGCGGCATGAAGACCTTGCCGCCCTGTGCCAGTTCGCCGAACGCGCGATCGACAACGGCTTCGTCGTCCAGCTCGACGAAGATCGAGATCGACGGCGTGAAGCTGAAGTCGTGTTTCACCGCGCTGTCCATGCACAGGAAAGTGCGCCCGCACAGCGTAAACGTGGCCCGTTTTACCGAGCCAGCGGCGCCTTGCTCATGTGCGCCATAGCGCTCGATCGACACGATGGCCGAATCGGGGAACAACGAAACATAAAGCCGCATCGCGGCTTGTGCCGAACCTTCGAACATGAGACAGGGTAAGGCGCTCGATGTCATGGCGCCGCGCCGATGACTTCGTACTCGCTTTGCACCAATCCGCTCGCATACGAGCGGGTTGTGACATGCTTGAGCGCGATGTCGCGCGGAAGGGGGCCAAATAGGGGTATGCCGGTACCGATCAGCACCGGCACGCGCGTCACGATCAGGCGCTGGATCAAGCCTTCGCGCAGAAATCCCTGCACGGTGACGCCGCCGTCAACATAAGCGTGCTTGAAGTTGCGCGCGCTGAGCCGCGAAACGATTTCCTTTGGCGTGCCGCGCAGATGTTCGAGCACCGCGCCTGCGGGCGGTGCGGCAAGCTCACGCGTGCTCAGCACGAACACGGGCTTGTCGCCATAAGGCCAGCCGTCGAAGCCCAATACGGTTTCGTAAGTGCCGCGACCTATCACTAGCGCATCGACGCTGGCCATGAATTGGTCGTATCCGTGCGGTTCGCCGCCGCCGGCGGGGAGAAAGTCGAGCGCGCCGTCGAGCCTGGCCATGAAGCCATCGACGCTGACGCCCACGAAGACCGATGCTTTCATGTTTGCCTCCGCCGCCGCGGCCATGCTCTGCGACATGCCGGCCTATCGTTCGTAGGACCTGATTTCCAGCAGATGTTTGTTGGGGTCGAAAAAATACAGCGTCGGCGCCAGCCCGCGTGCACCCGATTCCTCGCCCGGCCCCCGATTCGATCCCACCGAATCGAAGGTCGGGCCATACCCGATACCCGCCTCGCGGATGCGTTCGAAGATCTGCGCGAACTCGGCCTTGGATACGGCGAAAGCGTAATGCTCCGACCCCGGCGTGCCGTAGGGCGCAAGCTGAAGTACGAAACCGTCATCGACGCGGATGACGGTAAAAGGCCCGTCCCGGCCCTGCAGCGCGAAGCCCAGCACGCCGGTATAGAACGCCAGGCTTGCTTGCAGATCGTTCACGCGCAAGATGATGTGATCGAGCGTTGCCATGTCGGACGCGCTCCTGGCTGTGCAATACGATGCTTGCTGTTGCAGAGGTAGGGCGTTACTGCGGCTCCCACAGTTCGATCGGATTGCCTTCCGGATCATGCAGGCGCGCAAAGCGGCCTTGGGGATAGGTTTCCGGATTGATCTCCACCGCAATGCCCGCCGCGCGCAGCTGGGCCGCCATGGCGTCGAGATCGCGCACGCGGAAATTCAGCATCCACATGCGGCTGGGGTCGCCGAAATAGCCGGTGTCCTGGGCGAAGGGCGCAAAGGCGGTCGTGCCGCTTTCCTGCTCCCATGCCTCCTGATCGCCGCTGGTGGGTATCTTGTTGACGCCCAGGTGCCGCTCGTACCAGTCAGCCAGGTTGTCCGGCGCTTTGGCGCGAAAGAAAAATCCACCGATACCCGTCACTTTTTCCATAGCACGTCCTCGTTGGCGTTCCCGGTTCGACGGATGATCGCTCAACTCGTCAGCGCGAGCGAGTAGAACCGCGTGCCGGGCAGGTGTGTATCGTTGTACGGCGAGATTTCGATGAAACCCAGATGACGGTAAAGCGCCTGCGCGGCGACCATGCTGGGCAGGGTGTCCAGGCGCAGTTCGCGATAGCCGGCGTCACGCGCGGCCGCGATCACCGCTTCGACCAGGCGCCGGCCCAGATTCAATTTTCGGTAATCGGGCCGCACATACAGGCGCTTCATCTCGCCGACGGTCTCGCCCAGCGGGCGCAGCGCCACACAGCCGGCCAGCGCCCCATCCACCCGGGCCAGCAGCAAGGCGCCACCGGGCGGCACATAGGGGCGCGGCAACGCGGCAAGTTCGGCCGAAAAGCCCTGGTACTCCAGATTTGTGCCGATCGCATCGGCGTATTCCAGAAACAGCTCCCTGGCCTGGCCAACAAGTGCAGGGCCGGCCGCCTGCGCCAGTACGATATCGGTCACGGGGAGGGGTCCTGCATCAAGCTGTGCAGCATGCGCTGCGGGTCGGTGATGAACGAACGCGTGATGCGATAGTGCTCGGTGTCCTCGTAGGCCACGCGCTCGATGCCGTGCTCGGTGAACTGGTAGATCCACGCGTTGGGGTAGGCCATGAGGATGGGCGAATGGGTGGCGATGATGAATTGCGAATCCGCGCACACCAGTTCATGGATGCGCGCCAGCGCGGCCAGCTGACGCTGCGGGGAAAGCGCCGCTTCCGGTTCGTCCAGCAGATACACGCCGCGGCCGCCGAAACGATTGACCAGCAAAGCCATGAACGACTCGCCGTGCGACTGCTCGTGCAAGGAGTGGTTGCCGTAAGAGCCGATGATAGGCGGGCCGAAACCCGGTTCGAGATCGAGCCGTTCGATTTCGGTGGCCACATTGAAGAAACTTTCCGCACGCAGGAAAAAACCGTCCCTGGGCCGCCTCACGCCCTTGGCGATGCGCAGGTATTCGTTGAGCGCCGAATGCGAGAGGCGCGTGCCGAAGCGGAAATTCTTCGAGCCGCCCTCCGCGTTGAAACCCATCGCCACGGCAATGGCTTCCAGCAGCGTGGATTTGCCCGAGCCGTTTTCGCCGACGAAGAACGTAACCTTCGGATGCGGCTCCAGCGTGTCCAGCGCGCGCACGGCCGGCAGCGAAAACGGATAATGCTCGAACGAGGGAACCTTGTCGCGCTTCAAGCCGATCTGCAGGATGTATTGGTCTTTCATGTACCCTCCTCGTCCATGAGCCGTCCCAGATCAGCAGGCGTTTAGCGACGAAGATAGCTGACGTCGCTGGTGCCATCCGGTTCGGGTCTGCGCAACAGCGCATTGTGCCAGCGGCGTTGTTGCGCCAGATCGCTTTCGATCAACCATTGCGGCTTGCTCGCGACCAGCGCCGCGACGGGCAGGCCGTCTTCGTACAGCACGCGGGTGCCGGCCAGCGCGGGCAGGCGGTCGCCGGCCAATACGGTGCCGACCAGGTTGAGCGGATCGCTGCCGCTGAGGCAGACGCATTGCTGCTCCAACGGATGCTGCCGCACACTGCGCAGCTGGCCGATCGCTTCGGGCAGCGCGAACTGCTCGCCGACCAGTCCTTCCACGAAACGGCCGCCGCGGATGTCGCCGCGCGCTTCCAGTCGATGGTAGACACGCAGCAACTCGCGCCAGGATGGCAGCCACGGCGCCTCGCGTTCCAGCAATTTCCAGAACACCACGCCATAGCGGCGCAACAGCACGCGCGCGATGTGTTCGATCGTATCGGCCTGCCCTTCGCCGCCCGCGTTCGGCGACGGCGCGCGCACCAGCGCCCAGCGCCCGGCATCCTCGATCTCGCTCAAGCCGTGCCGGCGCACGCGTCGGTGCTTGGGCGACTCGCGCTTGGCGGCGGGCACCAGCAAGGCGCGCAGGCCGGCGAAGCTGTCGGCGGTGACGCGGCCGGCGCAAACCAGTTCGCCCAGCGCGTTTTCCAGTTCCGTGCGCAGCAGGCGCGCGGCATCGAGCAGCTCGTCGAAGAACAGCGCGCCGTGCGCGGCCAGCACATCGAACACGGCCTGCGCGCGCGAGGACAATAACAGCGCCTGTTCCTGATGGCGGTCGGCGATGGATGTCCACGTTGCCAGCTGGCGGCGCGGCAGCAGCACGATCGGTGTGGCGCGCACCGGCCCGCTGCCCCCGCCGCCGCTGCGCAGGCGGTTCCAGCCGATGCGGCCGGCTCGGCACAGCTCATCGAGCCATCGGCTGGAATAGTCGGCGATGCGCGCTTGCAGCAGTTCGCTTTCCCACGCGCCGGCGGCGGCTTCGAAACCTTCGAGCTGGCTGAGCACGGCGCCGAGCGCATCCGGACCATTCAACCGCGTGTCGGGCGTGGCGTGTTGCCACTGGAGCAGAAAACGCATCAGATCGCGTCGGCTGACCGGCTCGATCTCGCGACGCAGGCGGCCGATGGTGTAGCGATGGATGCGCGCCAGCAGGTGGCGCTCGCACCACTCCGTGTGCGGCGCATCGGGCGTGAAGCGGCCCTGCATCACATAGCCTTCCGATTGCAGCCGGGTCAAGGCCAGTTCGATGTCAGAGGTCTGGACGTGCAACGAAACGGCCAGCGTGTTGACGGTGACCGGGCCCAGACCGGTGAGACGGCCGCGCACGAGTTCGAGCAAGGCGTCTTCGCCGGTCCAGGTTTGCGCTGCGAATTCGGCGGGGGGCTCGATGCGTGGCTGCAGCGAAGCATTCGTGTGAACGGCGTGCCATAGAGGAAGTTTTTCCGCGCAGACCCACACACCGGCCACAACCTGCCCCTCCCCTTGCGCGCTGGAGGAGGTTGGGAGGGAGGCGTTCGAGCTTGCCGCAACGGGGGGAGCTTCACCCCACGCCAACGCTCCCTCGCTGCGCGCGGGGGAGGGAGTAAATTGCGTCGCACGATGCGACTTTGCGAGCTTGTGCAACCAGTCGGACCAGCCGGCGTTGGCCTGGACTTCTTCGTGTGTGACCAAGCCCAGCACGTTCAACGCTTCATGCATTTCATCGGCGTCGCGCACCTGGGGCCACGCTTCGGCGCGCACGGCGGCGATGGCCTCGGGATCGAGCCGGGCCAGGTCGTCGGTGTCTTCGATGCCGTTCCAGTGGCGTGTCTGCACGGCGCGCGTGCGGCGTTCTTCCAGCGGCGCGTCGTCGAGGAAGGCGTAGGGTGCGGCATTGAGTATTTCGCTGGCGAGCGGGCTGGGCGCGGTGAGGTCGCGCGCGACCACGTTGATGACGCCCGCTTCCAGCCCCTGCAGGATATGCAGCAGGCCGTCCACGTCCATCGCTTCGCGCAGGCAATCGTGCAGTGTCTGGTTGACCAGCGGATGATCGGGAATCTGCCGCTCGCCGACGATGTTTTCCAGGCAGGCGACCTGATCGGGAAACACGGTGGCGAGCAGGTCTTCGCTCTTCATGCGCTGCAACTGCGCCGGCACTTTCTTGCCGCCGGCGTAGCGCGGCAAGGCGAGCGCGGTGACCGCGTTCCAGCGCCAGCGCACCGGAAACAGCGGCGCATCGAGCAGCGCCTGCACCAGCACGTGCTCGGCGCTGCTGCTGTGCAGGTAGCGCGCCACTTCTTCCAGCGGAAAACTATGGCTGGTGGAGAGGGACAGCACGATCGCGTTTTCGGTCGCCGCCGCCTGCAGTTCAAAGTTGAACTGGCGGCAGAAGCGCTTGCGCAGCGCCAGTCCCCAGGCGCGATTGATGCGGCTGCCCCACGGCGTGTGGATCACCAATTGCGTGCCGCCCGATTCGTCGAAGAACCGTTCCAACACCAGCGTGGATTGCGTGGGCAGCACGCCCAGCGCGGCCTTGGCCTTGGCCAGGTACTCCACGATCTGCTGCGCGGATGACTCGTTCAGCCCCAGCATCCCGTGCAGCCAGTCGAACGCGGCCTGCACGCCGCCGGCATCGATGCGCGCGAGGACTTCTTCGCGCAGGCGCGACACACCCAGCGACAACTCGTTGCTGCGGCCGGGCGCCTCGCCAAGCCAGAACGGAATGTTGGGCGGTGCGCCGTGCGCGTCTTCCACGCGCACGCGATCGCGCTCCACGCGCTGGATGCGGTAGCTGGTGTTGCCGAGCTGGAAGATGTCCCCGGCCATGCTTTCGATGGCGAAGTCCTCATTGACCGTGCCGACGATGGTGGCCTTAGGTTCCAGCACCACCAGATAGTCGGCGGTGTCGGGAATGGTGCCGCCGGAGGTGACGGCAGTGAGCCGCGCGCCGCGCCGTGCGCGCAACTGGCGATGCACGGCGTCGCGGTGCACGTAGGCCGCACGCGCGCCGCGACGGGTGGTGAAGCCATCGGCCAGCATGCGCACGATCGCATCGAATTGCGCGCGCGGCAGCGCGCGGTAGGGATGGGCGCGCCGCACCAGGTCGAACAGTGCGTCCTCGTCCCATTCCGCGCAGGCGATTTCGGCGACGATCTGCTGGGCCAGTACGTCGAGCGGTTGCGGCGGTTGCACCAAGGTATCGAGTTCGCCGCGGCGCACACAGTCGAGCAGCGCGGCGCATTCGATCAGGTCGTCGCGGCTGCTGGGAAACAACCGCGCTTTGGGCGTGCCGTTCACCGCGTGGCCGGCACGGCCGGCGCGCTGCAGGAACGCGGCGATGGAACGCGGCGAGGACAGCTGGCACACCAGGTCTACCTCGCCGATGTCGATACCCAGTTCCAGCGATGCGGTGGCGACCAACACCTGCAACTGGCCGCGCTTGAGACGCTGTTCGGCATCCAGCCGCTGTTCCTTGGCCAGGCTGCCGTGGTGCGCGGCAACCGCTTCATGGCCCAGGCGTTCTGACAAGTGCCGCGCCACGCGCTCGGCCATGCGCCGGGTGTTGACGAACACCAGCGTGGTGCGATGTTCGGCGACCAGTTGCGCGAGGCGGTTGTAGACCAGTTCCCAGCTGTCGTTGGACATCACCGCATCCAGCGGCACGGGCGGTACTTCGATGGCCAGATCGCGTTCGCGCGTGTGGCCGATGTCGATGATGGTGCAGCCTTTTTCCATCGCGGCGCAGGGAACAGGTGCGCAAAGCGCGACCGGTGCGGCGAAAAGATCGCTGGTAAACGGTTGCGGCGTCGCGACGGTTGCTTGCGCTTCCCGCAGCGGCGAAGGCGCCGGGCCGTCGCCCTCCCCCACCAGGAATCTCGCGACCTCGTCAATCGGTTTCTGCGTTGCCGACAGGCCAATGCGCTGCAGCGGTCGCCGGCACAGCGCCTGGAGCCGCTCCAGCGTCAAGGCCAGGTGCGCACCGCGCTTGCTGCTCGCCACCGCGTGGATTTCGTCGACGATCACGCTGCGCACGCTTTGCAGCATCTGGCGACCGGACAGCGAACCCATCAGCACGTACAGCGATTCGGGCGTGGTCACCAGGATGTGCGGCGGCGCCTTGCGCATCAGGTTGCGTTCGGGCTGCGGCGTATCGCCGGTGCGCACGGCGGTGCGGATCGGGGCGTCGGGCAGCGCGAGCTTTTCCAGTTGCGCGCGGATCCCTTCCAGCGGCGCTTCCAGATTGATGTGGATGTCGTTGGACAGCGCTTTCAGCGGCGATATGTATACGACGCGCGTTTCGTCCGGCAGCGTGCCGCCGCGCGCCACGGCTTCCTGCACCAGCGCGTCGATCGCGGCGAGGAACGCGGTGAGCGTTTTGCCCGAGCCGGTGGGTGCGGCCACCAGCGTGTGCCGCCCTGCCCTGATCTGCGGCCACGCCTGCGCCTGTGCCGAGGTGGGCGCAGGAAACGTGGCGTCGAACCACGCGGCAACGGCAGGGTGGAAATCGCGTAGCGGCATCATCGATGGCCCGCGCTCGGACGGGGACGGTTCGTCGATCATACATAAGGCCCGATGGCGGCGCGGAAAAGGCCTGTCTTGCAGGCAGGCATGCCGGGCATGCTGTGCCGCGGGCGTCTCAACGGGTGAGACGCCCGCCTGGCCGACATCAGGCCGACGCATCCCTCAGCATGGAAATTTTCGGTAGCGCGACGCCGCCATCGACGTCGGTGGACAGGCTCACCGCGCGCCAGCGTTCGGTCTCGGCGCGGCGCGCATCGTCCACCTGCTGGAAGAAGTGCATGGCATCACCGCCCAGCAGCAGGTGTTCGGGCGGCGCGTCGTGCTCGGCCAGTTGCACTAGCACCTGTGCGATCTTGTCCGGATCGCCGGCTTCGCGGCCGACGTAGTCGGCCAGCATGCGGTTGACCGCGCCCACCGAGGGCTCGTAGTCGGGCAACAGCGCCGGCACCGCGCCGCGCGCGATCTCGCCCCAGCCGGTGCGCATGCCGCCCGGTTCCACCGCGGTGACCTTGACGCCGAACGCGGCGGTTTCCTTGGCCAGCACTTCGGTGAAGCCGCCTACCGCCCATTTGGCGGCCTGGTAGGCGCTCATGCCCGGCGTGCCCATGCGGCCGCCTACGGAGGAGATCTGGAAGATGTGGCCGGAACGTTGCCTGCGCATCACCGGCAGCGCGGCGCGGGTAAGGTTCACCACGCCGTACAGATTGGTATCGATCTGGGCGCGGAAATCCGCCTCGGTCGTCTGTTCGAACGGCGCGACATGGCCAAAGCCGGCGTTGTTGACCAGCACGTCGAGCCGGCCGAAGGCCGCAACGGCAAGATCCACGGCCGCTTGCGCGGCGGCCATATCGGTGACGTCCAGCGCGGCCGTGCGCACGCGGTCGCCGTAGCGGGCGACCAGGTCCTGCAGTTTGTCGGGCTGGCGCGCGGTGGCGACCAGGCGGTGGCCGGCGGCCAGCACGGCCTCGGCAAGATGGCGGCCCAGGCCACGGGCGCTGCCGGTAATCAACCAAATCTTAGACATGACAAGCTCCTTCAGGGGGATGTGAGGAAATTTAGGTGAGCAAGTACACACTCATAAATAAGGCAAAAGAAGCCTCAATGTTTGGCGATGGCCGCCCAGAACGCTTCGAAACCGGCGTTCCTGTAGCGCTCGGCCTGTGCCGGTTCGCGCAGGATGAACTCCATCGTCGTTTCGGCCAGCGAGGCCATGACCGCCCCGGCGAAGGCCGGCGGCTGATCCTTCAGTACCCCGCCGGCCAGGCTTTCCTGCAGCATCGCGTTGATCTGCCGGAAGCCGGCCATGCCCGCTTCCCTGGTCTGCGGGGTGATCCGGTCCGAGACGGATAGTTGCGAGATCGCCCTGCGTTTCAGCGGATGGGCCACGCCCCAGTCGACATAACCGTTCCACGCATGGCGCGCCTGCGCGGCCATGCGCTCGGCGGCGGGAAAGCCATCGAGCATGGCGTGGCGCAGTTCGCGTTTCAGCTCAAGGTAAAGCTGATTGAGCAGGGCGTCCTTGGTCTCGAAATAGGTGAACAAGCTGCCTTCGGCCACCCCGGCACGCTTGGCGATCCTGGCGGTGGGCGCGCTCACGCCCAGCTCGGCCACCACCTCGGTGGCGGCTTCCAGGATGGCGTTGCGCTTGTCTTCGCTGCGGGGACGGGCCATGATGAGCGTATATGAATGAGTACTTGCTCAATAATAAGGGCGACTGTCGGCTTATGCAAGGGCTAGGCGGCGGCCCGCTGGCCGAAGTAGCGCGCGGGCGAATGACCAAAGCAGCGGCGGAACATGGCGATGAAGGCGCTGGTGCTGGCGTAGCCGAGCGCGTCGGCGACGGACGCGACCGGCACCCCGTCGGCCAGCTGTTCCAATCCCCGCGCCAGCCGCGCCTGTTGCCGCCACTGCGCAAAGCTCAGCGCCGTTTCGGCGCGGAACAGGCGGCTCAGGGTACGCGGCGAAAGCCCGGCCCAGGCGGCCCAGTCTTCCAGGCTGCGGTTGTCGTGCGGTTGTTCGATCACCGCCTGCGCGATGCGCAGCAGGCGCCGGTCGATCGGCATCGGCAGATGCAGGGATTCGTGCGGAGCGTGCAGCATTTCGTCCAGCAGCACGTCCATCACCCGTTGCTGGCGCGCATCCAATTGGGCGTTCCATTTCCACGAGCTGGCGCGATGGACCAGCTCCTGCATCAGCGGGGTCACGCCGATCACGCAGGGGTGGCCGGGCAGCTGCCCGCAGATGTCGGGGGCGAGAAAAATGCCCCAGCCGCGCATCGTGCCGCTGAGCGTCACGGTGTGCATTTCGCCCGGCGGCATCCAGCCCGCGCGGTGCGGCGGCAGCAGCCACGACCCGCGCGCCGTGTGGATGTGTACCAGGCCGCTTTCCACGCACCAGAACTGGCCGCGCAGGTGGCTGTGCCAGTCGTATTTGTGCGTGTCCTGGCTGTATTCGCTGGCCGCATTGCCTTCATCCCAATAGGCGATGAGGGGCGGGCCGCCGGCTTGCTCGATGAATTCAAAGAACGATTCCTTAGGATGCGCCATGGCCGGTTCTCGACATTTTTTGACCAAATAACGTTATCAGCTGGCGCCGGGATTTGCCTAAGCTTTGTATCGCCCGGCGCGCACGCCGGGTTTCCCCGCCGCTGCCGCCGCTCGCGGCTCCCAACCAGGCATGGCCAGGGGCTGTGCTCGATCGCGTTGACCGGCTTGGACCAGCGCGATGGCCCGATGTCACATCGCAAGCCGCCGTCTCGTCCATTCCAAGCGTCCCTGTTCGTCGAACAAGAACCAAGAAGCTCGTCCAGAGCCCCACAGCAACTGATTCAAAGGATCGCCTCATGTCCCCTATCCAGTTGATTTCACTCAATTCCCGCTTATCCAAATCACCGCTCGAAACGTTCGTGGCATGCGCTCACCAGATGCTCGATCCAGCCACCCCCGAGCCGGTCCGGCGCGCGGTGGAGCCTCGTTTGCTGGCGCAATTGCCGGCCCTGCGGGCGCTGGGCGTGTTCGAGCTGTTCGAACTGCGCGACCCCGCTTTGCGTACATGGGTCGGCGACGAACTGGCGGAATTGACCGCCTCGCCCCAGAAGTAATTCGCCCCTGACCATTTGCTGAAACAATAGGTGTCCTAAACATATTTGCCTTGACAAATATTCCAGAGGCAATAGAATGCGCTCCCATGAATCCGGGACCGCTCGTAACCCCCACCGCCCAAGAAAGCCTTGGCGTGCTGATCAACCTCGTCCGCATCGAACTGGTACGCGGCATCGAGGCGGAGATCGCCGCCAAGGGGCTCGACCTTCGCTACATCCAATTCCTGATCCTCAAGCGGCTGTCCGTGCTGGGGCCGATGTCCGCCACCGAGCTTGCCCGCTCGGTGGAATTGGACGGCGGCGCCATGACGCGCCAGCTCGACCAGCTCGAGGGCAGGGGATTGCTGCGCCGCTGCCCGCATGAGCAGGACCGCCGCGCCTTGCGCATCGAACTGACCGACGCCGGCGGCGCCCTCTGGCAGCAACTGACAGGTTGCAACGATCGCGTGCTGCAGGCGGCGCAGCGTTCGTTGAGCGAGACCGAAAGCAAGCGCCTGCACGACTACCTGGAGCGCGTGTTGCACGCGCTCCGCGACAAGAACTGATTCACTCCAAACTCGAGATTTCAAAGCCATGCGTTTGCATATTCTTGCGGCTGCCGTCGGACTGGCCTTGGCGCTCGCTGGCTGTGCCACGAGCGGAGGCATTCATCCCAATGGCGCGTCGATCGATCCGTCCTCGCTCAAGGCCGATCGCAGCCTGGCGAACGTGCAGCTATCGGATGCGGCGTGGCCCAAGGCAGATTGGTGGACAGGCCTGGGCGACCCCCAGCTCGACGCGCTGATCGCCCAAGCGCTGCGCGATAACCCCACGCTTGCCATCGCCGACGCGCGTGCGCATCAGGCGCAAGCGGCGGCCAACAGCGCCGATGCGGCGCGCGAACCGTCCGCGAGCGTAGGCGGCAGTGCCGCCGAAGCATTCATTCCCACCAGCATTCCCGCCTTCGGCACCGGCCATCCGGCCGCGGCCAAATACGCCTACGGCAGCTTCAAATGGGATCTGGACCTGTGGGGCGGCCAGCGCGCCGCATGGGAAGCGGCGGTGGGCCAGTGGCGTGCCGCCGATGTCGACGCGCAGGCCGCGCGCATCGAACTGTCGACCAATGTCGCGCGCGCCTACGTGCAGCTGGGCTACGCCTATGCGTTGCAGGATGTCGCCAACGCCGAACTCAAGCGCGCCAGCGACGCGCGCGACCTCACGCGCCAGCGCGTGGCGGCGGGCATCGACAACCGGATCCAGCTCAAGCAGAGCGATTCGGAAGTAGCCAGCGCACAAGGCGAGAAAGCGCGGGCCGATCGCGCGATCGACGCGGCGCGTTCGTCCTTGTCGGTGCTGCTGGGCAAAGGCCCCGATCGCGGACTTGATATCGGCCGTCCGCCATTGCTGCCGCCGGCGGCATTGATGGTGCCGTCCAATCTTCCGCTCGATCTGGTCGGCCATCGCGCGGACCTGGTCGCGGCGCGTTGGCGCGTCGAAGCGTCGGCCAAGGACATCAAGGCCGCCAAGACGCAATTCCTGCCGAACGTGAACATCGGCGCGATGGTGGGCTTGATCGGCCTGGGCGGCGGCAACCTGTTCACCCTGCAGAACCGCTTCTATGAAGTGGCGCCCGCGATCAGCCTGCCGATCTTCGATGGCGGCCGCCGCCGCGCCAACCTTGATGCCAAGGACGCGCAATACGAGCTGGCCGTGGCGCAGTACAACCAGACGCTGGTGTCGGCGATCAACGAAGTGTCCGACGACTACGACGCCATCGCCTCGGCGCAGCAGCAGATCCAGGCGCAGCAGCGCGCGGTCGATGCGGCCAGCGATGCATGGAAGCTGGCCGAGCAGCGCTACAAGTCGGGCATCGGCAGTTACCTGGACGCGCTGAGCGTGCGCCAGGAATTGCTCGCCGCCGAACAGCGCATGGCCCAGCTGCGCGCGCAGCAGTCCGATCTGAACGTGCAACTGATCCAGGCGCTCGGCGGCGGCTTCCGTCCGCAGGCCGGCGTCGAACTTTCTTCCAAATAATTCTCATCGTTTCTGAGGCAGCCCCATGTCCAGCCCCAATCCCAATACCGCCGACAGCTCCGTCGTGCAGGCGCCTGCGGCCAGTAACCGGCGCGGCGTGCTGCTGCGCGTCCTGGCCGCGGTCGTCGTCCTGGCCCTGATCGGCTGGACGGCGTGGTATTTCCTCGATGGCCGTTGGTACGAAAGCACCGACGACGCCTACGTCAACGGCAACATTGTGCAGATCACGCCGCGCATCGCCGGCACCGTCACCAGCATCCGCGCGGACGATGGCGACTACGTCAAGCAGGGCGACGTGCTGGTGACGCTGGACAAGACCGACGCCGACGTCGGCCTGCAGCGCGCCGCCGCCAACCTCGGCAACACGGTACGCAGGGTGCGCGGCCTGTACAGCACCGTGCAAGGCGCGCAGGCGCAGCTGGCCGTGCAGAAAGTGGCGCTGGCCAAGGCCCGCGCCGACTACGAACGCCGCCGCGACCTGGCCAAGACCGGCGCGATCTCCGCCGAAGAGCTGTCGCACGCGCGGGATGCGCTGACCGCCGCGCAGAACGCGCTCACCAACGCACAACAGGCCTTGCAGACCAACCAGGTATTGGTAGACGACACGGTGGTTGCCTCCCATCCTGAGGTGATGGCCGCCGCCGCGCAGTATCGCGAGGCGTACCTGGACGACATCCGCACCACCATGGTCGCGCCGGTGAGCGGCTACATCGCCAAGCGCACCGTGCAGGTCGGCCAGCGCGTGCAGCCGGGCACGGCACTGATGGCGGTAGTGCCGCTGCACCAAGTGTGGGTGGATGCCAACTTCAAGGAAACGCAGTTGACCCACATGCGTATCGGCCAGCCGGTGGAAATCATCTCCGACGTGTATGGCGGATCGGTGAAGTACAAGGGCCAGGTGGAAAGCCTCGGCGTGGGCACGGGTAGCGCGTTCTCGCTGCTGCCGGCGCAAAACGCCACCGGCAACTGGATCAAGATCGTGCAGCGCATTCCGGTGCGCGTGGTGTTCACCGATCCCTCGCAGCTGGACAAGAACCCGCTGCGCATCGGCATGTCGATGGACACCGACGTGGACCTGCACAACCAGGGCGGCGCGATGCTGGCGCAGCAGCCACGCACCGAAGGCCGCTTCAGCACGGACGTCTATCAGAACGAACTGGCCCAGGCGAACGTGCAGATCGAAAAGATCCTCCACGCCAACATGGCCGGACAGCACTAAGCGGACAGGATACCGGTCGCGCCGGCACGCACATGCAAGGCCGCGACCGCTTCCTCCACGACCGATCGCACACAACCCCCAACCGCATTCCATGAACACCCATTTCCGTCCACCCAACCTGGTTCTGGCGACGATCGGCTTGTCGCTGGCCACGTTCATGCAGGTGCTGGACACCACCATTGCCAACGTGTCGCTGCCGACCATCGCAGGCAACCTTGGCGTGAGTCAGGACCAGAGCACCTGGGTGATCACCTCCTTCGCGGTGAGCAACGCCATTGCCTTGCCGCTCACCGGCTTTCTCACGCGCCGCTTCGGCGAGGTGAAATTGTTCGTGTGGGCTACGCTTTTGTTCTCGCTGGCCTCGTTCCTGTGCGGCATCGCGCAAAGCATGAGCATGCTGATCCTGTTCCGCACCATCCAGGGCGCGGTGGCGGGGCCGATGTATCCGATCACGCAGGCGCTGCTGATCTCCATCTATCCGCCCGCCAAGCGCAGCATGGCGCTGGCGCTGCTGGCGATGGTGACGGTGGTGGCGCCGATCGCCGGCCCCATCCTCGGCGGCTGGATCACCGACAACTATTCGTGGCCGTGGATCTTCTTCATCAACGTGCCGATCGGCATCTTCGCCAGCATGGTAGTGGCCAACCAGATGCGCCTGCGCGAGGTGGTCACGCAGCGGCCGAAGATCGACTACGTGGGCCTGATCACCCTGGTGATCGGCGTGGGCGCGCTGCAGGTGGTGCTGGACAAAGGCAACGACGATGACTGGTTCAACTCCAGCTTCATCATCGTCACCGCCATCATCTCGGCCATTGCGATCGCGGTATTCCTGATCTGGGAGTTGACCGACAAAGACCCCATCGTCGATCTCAAGCTGTTCCGCCATCGCAATTTCCGCATGGGCACGATCGCGCTGGTGCTGGCGTACGCGGCGTTTTTCGCGATCGGCCTGCTGATACCGCAATGGCTGCAGTTGAACCTGGGCTACACCGCGACCTGGGCGGGTTTTGCGTCCGCACCGCTGGGCGTGCTGCCGGTGTTGCTCACCTTCATCGTAGGCAAGTACGCCACGCGCTTTGACCTGCGCGCGTTGACCAGCGGCGCGTTCCTGGTCATGGGCGCCACCTGCTTCCTGCGTTCGAATTTCTACATCGGCGTGGACTTCACCCACGTCGCGCTGGTGCAGTTGCTGCAGGGGCTTGGCGTGGCGTTCTTCTTCATGCCGGTGACCACCATCCTGCTGTCGGACCTGCAGCCGCATGAAATCGCCGCGGGCGGCGGCGTGGCGACCTTTCTGCGCACGGTCGGCGCGAGCTTCTCCGCTTCGCTCACCACTTTCATGTGGGAACACCGCGGCATCCTGCATCACGCGCGACTGGCCGAGCAGATCACGCCATACAACCCGGACGTGCAACAGGCGATGAGCCGGGCCGGCGATTCGCCATCCGTGATGGCCGTGTTGAACCAGACGATTACGCTCCAGGGCCTGCAGATTTCGTTCAACGAAATCTTCCATATGCTCGGCTGGATTTTCCTCTCGCTGATCGTGGTGATCTGGATGGCCAAACCGCCGTTCTCCGCCAAGGCGGGCGCGGGTGCCGGCGGACACTGACCGGCGGTGCAAGCGCCGAAACGACAACGGCCCCGTACGGGGCCGTTGCTTTAGGCATGGCGGTCAATGCGGTGGATCAGAACGCGATGCCGGCCACCACCATCGTCTCGCCGCGATTGGGTTCGTGGAAACTGCCGTTGGAGATGTGGCGAATGCCCAGGCTCCAGTGATTGCCCTGGTAGCCGACCGTGGTCACGAACTCGTACACGCTGCTCAGTGCCTGCGTGCGCCCGGTGTGCACCGCCGGCTGGAAGCTCAGGAACAGCGGCTGGTACCAGGCGCCGGCCGGGCCGTAGTGCAGCCGCACGCCGCCGGCTGCCAGCCAGATGTCGTCGCGCGTGGTGTAGCGGTCGATGTTGAATTGGGGAACGTTGCGGCCATCGATCCAGCCGGCGGTGACGTCCGGCGACCAGGTGAAATTGCTCTGGCCGATCTGGCTCGGATCGAAGATGACTTCACCGAACGCCGCCGGCGCGTCGTAGCCGTTGGAAGGGTTGCCCATGTAGCTGACGCCGCCCTGTATTTCGAAACGGGCCGCCATGGCGGGAAAGGCCGGCACAGTGCAGATCAGTGCGACTGCCAGGCCACGAACAAGGGATTGAATACGCATTCGGTTGCCTATGGGGGATAGGATAGGGCGTTTATGTACTTAAAAGTTTACTAATGATTAACAGAAGGGGCTAGCCCCATTTGGGGTAGTTTCGCGCAATACGCCATCACCGCAATCGATGTGCGGGAAAACGACAACTTGGTGTAAGCCAATGCCCACTCCCGCATGGCCGGTAGGGTAGGCGTTGGGCTGTGCAAGGGCAGGGCATCGGCGATGCCTTGCGGTCGTTGCGGATAATGCGCATGTATGCCGGCGCCGCGCTATGTCACCTGCCCATCGCCACAGCCTGCTTGGAAGCCAGGCATTGCGCGATCTCCAGAAACGCGCTGACCATCGGGTTGACCACGTCCTGGCGATAGATCGCCCACACCGCCGTCGTTGCTTCCAGATCCGCCACGGGCCGGAACACCACGTCTTCCATCATCATTCTTTGCACCGAGGCCGGCAGCACCGCCACGCCAAAGCCGCCGGAGATGAGCCCGATGATGGTGGGCAGTTCGCGCACCTCGTACAAAATGCGCGGACTGAATCCGGATTTGCGGCACAGCGCGATGACTTCGTCATAGAAACGCACGCCCAGGTTGCGCTGGTAAAAAATGAAATCCTCGCCGGCCAGTTCGCGGATATGAATCGGCCCGGCGGTTTTGGCGAGCGGGTTGCTCGCATGCATCACCACCGTCACCGAATCCTTGAACAGCTCCAGCGACGCGATGCCTTCGGGCAAGGGTTCCGGGCGAATCACGCCGACGTCGATCACGCCTTGTTCCAGCGCCTCGACCTGGTGCGAGGTAGCCAGTTCGTGGATCTGCAGGCGCACATGCGGCAGGCGTTCGCGGAACCTGGCCAGCACGCGCGGCACCACAAACGTAAACGGTCCGGACGACATCAGGCCCAGGTGCAGTTCGCCCAATTCCCCGCGTTGTGCGCGGGCCACCGATTCGGCCGCCCGTTCGGCCTGAACCAGCAGGCCGCGGGCGCGCGGAAGCAAGGCGGTGCCGGCGTGGGTGAGGGCGATGCCGCGGCCTTTGCGCTCAAACAGCCGGGCGCCGAGCCGTTGCTCAAGCGCATGAATCTGCTGGCTTAGCGGCGGCTGCGAAATACCCAGGCGTTCGGCCGCGCGGCCGAAGTGCAACTCGTCCGCCACGGCGACGAAATACTTAAGGTGTCGCAGCTCCAGGTAATCATTCGTCATGCGTATCGAGCCATTCGCTTAGCTGTATCGATCTTAACAAGCCGTATTACTAATCTTGACGCACAGCTGGTGCCTGTCCCCGCACACCGGCTGTTTATTCGCATCGCAAGTTTGCCCGTAAAGCAGAGCGCGTGGTTGCCGCTGGCGGCCGCGACGGGGTTTGGCACACCGCATGCCTGGCATCGTGCGGCCGCGGCCCCGAGGCTCTGCCTCCCCTTCCCTGGAGTGCATCCATGCTGAGGATTGTACGGCTTGCGCTGGAGCGGCCTTATACCTTCGTCGTTCTCGCGCTGCTGATCCTGATCGTCGGACCCCTGGCTGCGCTGCGCACGCCGACCGACATTTTCCCGGATATCAAGATTCCGGTGATCGCAGTGGTATGGCAGTACACCGGCTTGCCGCCGGAGCAGATGGCCGGCCGCATCGCATCGCCGTTCGAGCGCGTGCTGACCACCACCGTCAACGATGTGGAACACATCGAGGCCAAGTCGATCGCCGGCTTCGGCATCATCAAGATCTTCTTCCAGCCCAACGTCAACATCGCCACCGCCAATGCGCAGGTGACGGCCGTGTCGCAGACCCTGCTCAAGCAGTTGCCGCCGGGCATCACGCCGCCGCTGATCCTCAACTACAACGCATCGACGGTGCCGATCCTGCAGCTGGCGCTGTCGGGCAAGGGCCTGAGCGAACAAAACCTGGGCGATCTTGGCCTCAACATCCTGCGGCCGCAGCTGGTGTCGGTGGCGGGTGCGGCGATTCCCTATCCCTACGGCGGCAAGACGCGCCAGGTGCAGATCGACGTCGACTCGGCCAAGCTGCAGGCGCGCGGCCTCTCGGCGCAGGACGTGGCCAATGCGCTGGCGGCGCAGAACCTGATCATACCGGTGGGCACCGAAAAGATCGGCACGTTCGAGTACACGCTGAACCTCAACAACTCCCCATCGGACATCGCCGACCTGGGCGACCTGCCGGTCAAGACGGTCAACGGCACCACCATCTACATCCGCGACGTGGCGCATGTGCGCGACGGCGCGCCGCCGCAGACCAACGTGGTGCATGTGGACGGCAAGCGCTCGGTGCTGCTGAGCATCCTCAAGAACGGCTCGGCATCGACGCTGGCCATCGTCGCGGGCATCAAGCAGCGCGTGATCGACAGCAAGGGCCTGCTGCCGGACAACCTGAAAGTGTCGCCGATCGGCGATCAGTCGCTGTTCGTGCGCGCGGCGATCACCGGCGTGGCGCGCGAAGGCGTGATCGCGGCGGCGCTCACCAGCCTCATGATTCTGCTGTTCCTGGGCAGCTGGCGTTCCACGGTGATCATCGCGGTGTCGATTCCGCTGGCGATTCTGGGCGCCATTGCGCTGCTTTCGGCGCTGGGCGAAACGCTCAACATCATGACCCTTGGCGGCTTGGCACTGGCGGTGGGCATCCTGGTCGATGACGCCACGGTGACCATCGAAAACATCAACTGGCACCTGGAGCACGGCAAGGACGTGGAAACGGCGATCATCGACGGCGCCAAGCAGATCGTTACGCCCGCGTTCGTCTCGCTGCTGTGCATCTGTATCGTGTTCGTGCCGATGTTCTTCCTCAACGGCGTGGCGCGCTACCTGTTCGTGCCGATGGCCGAGGCGGTGATGTTCGCCATGGTGTGCTCGTTCGTGCTCTCGCGCACGCTGGTGCCGACGATGGCGAAGTTCCTGCTGAAAGCACACGCGCCGCACGCCGACGGACTCGATGCGCGGCCACCGTCGCGCAACGCGCTGGTGCGTTTCCAGCGCGCGTTCGAGGCACGCTTTGAGCGCATCCGCGCCACCTACCACGGCCTGCTGGAGCTTGCGCTGGGCCGGCGCAGGCCGTTCGTGCTCGGCTTCCTGGCTTTTGTGCTGGTGTCCTTCCTGCTGGTGCCGTTCCTGGGCCGCAACTTTTTCCCGGACGTGGACGGCGGGCAGATCCTGATGCACGTGCGCGCCCAGGTCGGCACGCGCGTGGAAGACACCGCCAACCTCTTCAGCCACATCGAGCGGACCGTGCGTGGCGTCATCCCGCCGCAAGAGTTAGGTACCGTGGTGGACAACATCGGCCTGTCCAACAGCGGCATCAACACCACCTACAACAACACCGGCCTGATCGGCGAGCAGGACGGCGACATCCAGATCGCCTTGAACGAAGGCCATCGCCCCACCGCCGAATACGTGCGCAAGCTGCGCGAGTTGTTGCCGCGCACGTATCCGGGCGTGACGTTCTCATTTCCGCCGGCGGACATCGTCAGCCAGATCCTCAACTTCGGCGCGCCCGCACCGCTGGACCTGCAAATTCGCGGCCCACATCTGGCGGCCAATTTCGCTTACGCCAACCAGTTGCTGGGGCAGATCAAGCGGGTGCCGGGCGTGGTCGATGCGCGCATCCAGGAGTCGCAGGCCAGTCCCGCCTTCGACGTGAATGTGGACCGCACGCAGGCGCAACTGGTGGGCATCACCGAGCGCGATATCACCAACAGCCTGGTGGTGAACCTGGCCGGTTCCAGCCAGGTGGCGCCGACGTTTTGGTTGAATCCGGCCAACGGCGTGTCCTATCCGATCGTAATGCAGACGCCGCAGTACAACCTCGACAGCCTCGCGTCGCTGCGCAACCTGCCCGTCAACGGTGGCAGCGGCCAGGCGCAGGTGCTGGGCGGCCTGGTGACGCTCAGGCGCAGCAACACCAACGACGTGATCGACCAGTACGACATCCAATCGGTGGTGCAGATCTACGCGGCCACGCAAGATCGCGATCTGGGCGGTGTGGCGTCGGACGTGCAGAAGCTGATCGACGCCAGCGCCGGCCAGCAGCCCAAAGGCTCGCACGTGGTGCTGCTGGGCCAGGTGCAGACCATGAACAGCGCCTTCTCGGGCTTGATATTCGGCCTGCTCGGCGCGGTGGTGCTGATCTATCTGTTGATCGTGGTGAACTTCCAGTCGTGGAGCGATCCGTTCGTGATCATCACGGCGCTGCCCGCCGCGCTAGCCGGCATCGTGTGGATGCTGTTCGCCACGCACACGCCGTTGTCGGTGCCCGCGCTGACCGGCGCGATCATGTGCATGGGCGTGGCTACCGCCAATTCGATCCTGGTGGTGAGCTTCTGCCGTGAGCGCCTGGCCGAGCATGGCAATGCCACGGTTGCGGCGCTCGAAGCGGGCTTCACGCGCTTCCGTCCGGTCTGCATGACCGCGCTGGCGATGATCATCGGCATGGCGCCGATGGCATTGGGCCTGGGCGAGGGCGGCGAACAGAACGCACCGCTCGGTCGCGCGGTGATCGGCGGACTCATCTTTGCCACCGGTGCCACGCTGCTGTTCGTGCCGGTGGTGTTCAGCATCGTCCATGGGCGTCGCAAGCATGCCCCGAAAGAAGCCAATGCTACGGGAGAACCCAGCTATGTCGTCTGAAACCGTGGCGCATCCCGCCGAGAAACTGTCCCGGCGCGGCTTGCGCCTGACCGGTATCACCGTCGCGGCGGTGCTGGTAGCGATCGTGGCGATCGGCCTGGTCACGCGCGCCACGCAGGCGAGCAGCCTGAAAACCTGGACCGACGAACAGGCCGTGCCCACCGTCAACGTGGTTGTGCCCGAGCCTGGCAAGACCGGTCCCGTGCTCGATCTTCCCGGCCGCCTGGAGGCCTTCACCCGCGCGCCGATCTACGCCCAGGTGAGCGGTTATCTGAAAGACTGGAAAACCGACATCGGCACGCCGGTGAAAGGCGGCCAGCTGCTCGGCGAAATCGACACGCCGGAACTGGACCAGCAGCTGGTGCAGGCGCGCGCGGATCTGGCCAGCGCCAAAGCCAACGCGGAACTCGCCGGCATCACCGCCAAACGCTGGCAGGCGATGCTGGGCAGCGATTCGGTGGCGCAACAGGACGTCGACCAGCGCACCAGCGACTACAGCGCGAAAGTGGCGCTGATGAACGCGGCCCAGGCCAATGTCGACCGGCTGGTGGCGGCGAAGGCTTTCGCGCGCATCGTGGCGCCGTTCGATGGCGTGGTTACCGCGCGCGACACCGACGTCGGCGCCCTGATCAACGCCGGCGGCGGCACCGGTCCGGAACTGTTCGTGGTGTCGGACATCCATCAGCTGCGCGTTTACGTGCAAGTGCCGCAGAGTTACGCGCCCTCGATCCGCCCCGGCAGCGCCGCCGTCCTGGTGGTGCCCGAATACCCGGGACGCGAATTCCACGCCAAGGTGATCGCGACGTCCAATGCCGTCAACGCCAACTCCGGCACCACGCTGGCGCAGCTGCTGGTCGACAACGGCGACAGCGCGCTGATGCCGGGCGCCTTCGCGCACGTGCGCTTCAGCCTGCCGGTCGATGGCACCGCGCTGCGCGTGCCGGCCAGTTCGCTGATCTTCGACAATGCCGGCCTGCGCGTAGCAACGGTGGGTGCGGGCGACAAGATCGCGTTCAAGAAGGTGAGCATTCTGTACGACTATGGCAAGTCGGTCGAAATCGGTGCGGGCCTCAACGCGGGCGATCGCGTGATCGACAGCCCGCCGGACGGCATCAAGGACGGCGACGCGGTGAAGATCGCCACTGACCAGGCAACGGCCAAGCCCCATGAAAAAGCCTGAATTCGTCCTCGCCATGGCCATCGCCGCGGTGCTTGCCGGCTGCTCGCTGGCGCCGGCGTACAAGCCGCCGGCCACGCCCGCAGCGACGGCGTACAACGATGTCGGTCCATGGATCGCCGCGCAGCCAGGCGACCGGTTGCCGCGTGAAAACTGGTGGCATCTGTATGCCGACGCCCAGCTCGATCAGCTGCAGGCGAAGTTGCTCGCCAACAATGCCGATCTTGCCGCGGCGCTGGCACACTACACGCAGGCGCAGGCTTTCAGCGCGCAAGCGCATTCGCAGTTGTTCCCGCAGATTGGCGCCGGTGCCGTCGGCGAACGCCAGCGCGAATCGGACAACTCGCCGCCGGCGCGCAACCCCTCCGCACCGGCCGACTACAACGCCTACACCGTAGGCCTGCAGGCCAGCTATGAAGTGGATGTGTGGGGCCGCGTACGCAACACGGTCGAGGCAGGGCGCGACAACGCACTGGCCGCGCAGGCGGACCTGGCCTCGGCGCAGCTCAGCCTGCAGGCACAACTGGCCGACAGCTACATGCAGTTGCGCGGCCTGGACCAGCAGATCGCCCTGCTGCAGCAGACCATGCAGGCGTACGCCAAGGCATTGACGCTGACACAGACACTGCACGCTGGCGGCATCGTCTCCGGCCTGGACGTGTCGCGCGCGCAGACGCAGTTATCCGATGCGCGTTCGCAATGGTCGCAAACGGTGGCGCAGCGCGAACTGGTGCAGGATGCGATCGCCGTGCTGGTGGGCGAAAGCGCTTCCACTTTCAGCCTGCCCGCGCAAGCCGCGGCGATCGCGGTACCGGCCGTGCCGCTGGATGTGCCTTCCACGCTCCTGCAGCGGCGTCCCGACGTCGCGGCGGCGGAGCGTCGCGTGGCCGCCGCCAACGCCGGTATCGGCATCGCGCGTGCGGCATGGTTTCCCTCGCTCACGCTCAACGCGCAAGGCGGTTTCCAGAGCACCGGCTGGGCGAACCTGCTCACCGCGCCCAACCGCATCTGGGCACTGGGCCCGGCACTGGCCTACGACGTATTCGACGGCGGCTATCGCAAGGCCACCATCGCCGCGGCCAAGGCCAAGACCGACGAAGCCGGCGCGAACTATCGCAGCGTGGTGCTCGGCGCGTTCCAGCAAGTGCAGGACAATCTTGCCTTGCTCGACCACCTGGGCGCGGCCAGCGCCGATCAGAAAGACGCTTCCGACGCCGCGCAGCACGCGCTGGATCTGTCGATGACACAGTACAAGCACGGCGCGGTGAGCTATCTGGACGTGGTGCAGGCGCAGACCGTCGCGCTACAGGAACAGCGCGGCCTGCTGCAGCTGGACACGCAGCGCCTGCGCGCCAGCGTGCAGCTGATCCGTGCGCTCGGGGGCGGCTGGTCGGTGGATCAGTTGGCGCGCAGGTAAGATTGGGCGGGCGCGGCGCGATCCTCTCGCTCATCGCGCCCGGCAATGCGAGAATGCGCGCAGTCCGAAGGAAACCAGCATGATGACGAAAACCGGCGAAACCGATCCCGGCCATAGCGGGACTTCCGACCAGCACGGCATCCCCACCGGCATGCACAAGCCGGCGCACGGGCCGCTGGATACGATCGAAACTACCGCCACCGACGAAGTGCTGCACGACACGGCATTGCGCGATTCGAGCCTGCGCGTCCCACGCTGACGCGCCCTGGCACCCCGCCGGCCCCGCGCACTCCTGTCGTCTGGAGTGCAGCTGCGGCGCGCTTGGTTTTTCAGACAAAACATACCGTCTTCAGGCGGCGGCGCGGGTATACTCGCGCCGGGATAGCCGCCCGCGCGCATTCTCACTGCCGCGCCGCGGGCAAAAAAAGGATGATGGGTAACGTCGATTCATCGTTGGACAGGGTGCGGTTGCAGGTTTGCAAGGATCAACCCTCGTTTCGATCAGGCGACTGTCAGGAACCCTCTATGAATACGGACCGTTCCATGCCATCGGGGCAGCAGGCCCAGCGCGCGCGCCAGTTTCTGCGCTGGCATCGCAAGCTGGCGCGCAGCGTCGATCACGATGCGGTGATGGCCAACGTCCAGGACAGCGGCATGTTCACGCCGCGCTATGCGTTCATGGCGATCATGTCCTGCGGCATCGCCATCCTTGGCCTGTTGCAGTCCTCCGCCGCGGTCGTGATCGGCGCGATGCTGATCTCGCCATTGATGGGGCCCATCGTGCAGCTGGGTTTTTCGCTGTGCGTAGTGAACTTTGGCATGATGCGGCACGCGCTGATCGCGCTGCTGGGCGGCATCGCGCTGGCGCTGCTCACCGCCATGTGCGTGGTGTGGCTGTCGCCGTTGCGCGAGGCGACAAGCGAAATCCTTGCACGCACGCAACCGACCTTGTTCGATCTGCTGGTGGCGCTGTTCTCGGGCCTTGCCGGCGGCTACGCCGTGGTCACGCGCAAGGGCGAGGCGATCGTGGGCGTGGCCATCGCCACCGCGCTGATGCCACCGCTTGCCGTGGTCGCCTATGGCCTGGCGACCTGGGACACGGGCATCGCCGGCGGCGCATTCTTCCTGTTCATGACCAACCTGCTGGCAATCGCGCTGGCCATGACGCTAGTGGCCAAATGGTACGGATTCGGCGCGAAGAACTCCCAGCACACCGCGTGGCAATCGCTGGTGATCGCCGTTACCTTCGTCGTGCTGGCCATTCCGCTGGGCCTGGCGCTGCGCAATATCGGCGAACAATCGCTGGCCGCCAAGCAGGCGCAGGCCGTCATCGCCAGTTATCTGGACGGCCATGGCGGCAGCATCGAACAGCTCAAGGTGGAGCGGCGCGGCGATCAATACCTGATCAATGCCGTACTGCTGGTGCCCGCGTACCTTGCCGACGCGCAGGACAATATCCAAAACCTGCTGCGGCAGAAGCTCAAACGCGATGCCATCGTGCAGGTGCGCCAATCGCTGGAGGCCAGCGACAGCTCCCGCCGCGACCGCGCCGACATCGACAGCCTGCGCGCGCAGATCGATGACCTTACCTTGCAGGTCAACGAGCTCAAGCGCCAGGCCGAACCGTGGATTGCGCTGCACGTGAAAGACCTGCTGCAGCAACCGGGGGACGTGGCGGTCGATATGAGCCGGCGCAAAATCGTCATTTCGTTGCCGCCTTCAGGGGATGCCGATGCGGGCAGGCTCAGTGAGCTGAAGAGGCGTCTATCGGCGCTCGAACCGGGCTGGGATGTCGATGTCGTCGTGGCGCCGGCGGCGACGTCTCCATCGGGCCATTGACTGAACCGGCACCGCGAAGGCGTCGCGCGGATCCAGATGATGCCGCGTGGCGGTGAAACAGCGGCGTGGTATCAATCCAAGCGGCCCTCGCCGGGCAAGCGGTCCGGCAGCACAAATTCAAATCCCCGCTGCTCCAGGTGAGTCAACGTTTCGTCCAGTATGGCGGCGGTGGCCGGCCTGTCGTGCATGAGCAGGATCGACTGATCATCGGTCTCCTCCAGGGAAAGATGCAGAATCTGCTCGGATTGAGTGACCCACGTATCTCCGCTGTTGGCGTTCCAAAGCATCTGATGCATACCCGACGCTTCGGCCGAACGTTGCACGGCGTCAGACGTCATTCCAAAAGGAGGGCGAAAATAAACGGGCCGGCGGCCGGTAACCCGTGCTATGCGCTGGCTGCATCCTTCAATCTGTTGATGAAGTTCATCGGCACGAAGCTTGGTGAGCTGGAGATGGTCGTAACTATGGTTGCCGATCAGGTGGCCGTCGCGCTCCAGTTCGCCGAGCATGTCCGACTTGGTTGCGTCCAGGCGGCTGCAGATGACGAAGAAAATGGCGTGTGCACGATGCTTGCGCAATACATCGAGAATCTTTTCGTCCACGCCGCTCCCATACGGGCCATCGTCGAACGTAAGCACGGCGTATTTCTTTCCGGCGATCCAATCGCCTGCGCTGCGCCAGTCATGCTGCACGATGCGCGTGACGCTGTTATGGCCTTCGCTAAGTGCGAAATGCGGTCGTTGCGTATTGCGCTCGATGAAAAGAACCAGGCAGACGCCGCAAAGCAAGGTCAGCGCCGCCGATAGCACCTGCCGGTGGAAGGTCTGGTTTCCGAGTGTGTCAGTTTTAAGCAAGGTCATGGTGCGATGTCTCCAACAACCTGGGCTTGCGCCCTCCAGCACCCTCTTGAACGCGGTGAAGCTACAGTTCGCAAGAGATGAAGAAGCGTCCGCTGTCGTTCATCAAAGTAAGGTCGATGGAACCCATGCACGCGCCGTGCCAGCCGCGAAGGTGTCTTTTCACGGTGTGCTGCGCGCTTCCACAGGCAAATAGGGACGCGATAAGTAAAGTCATCGCGCGCTGCGAAACGAAATGACGTAACGCGGCGCTATCGCGCGGCAGCGAAGCTTTCGCGAAGTTGAAAGGGATCACGCCATGCTTGCGTAGTGCTTACGTTGCGGGCAACGGAGCCTTTCCGATTACCGGCCGCGCGCGCCTGCGCCGAACTTCAACTCCATCTGCAGCAGGAATTCCCGTCCGTATACGTTGTAGTTGTCGTAGTTGAAATACGGGTAGGCCGTATAGGTCGGGTCGCTGGGCGGCATCTTGTTGGCGAGGTTGTTGACCAGCATGGATAGCTCAAGGCTGCGCGTGGGCCGATAACTCACGCTTGTGTTGAACGTGATCCATGGCGACAGGCGTCCGGCACCGGGTACGCCGGCACCGTCATTGGTTGCCAGATAGTTGGGCGAGGGTCCGTAGCGATGCCCGTAAAGCGCGCCGCTCCAACGGCCGTTCGGACTGGTCCAAGCGATGCTGCCGCTGACGATGCTTTTGAACTCGGTGCTGTATTGCGGATTGGCCAGGTTGTTGATCGGCACCTGGCCGGACGCCAGCTGGTACTGGTGCCTGAGCATGTCGTTGTAATCGAGCTGCAGGTCGAAGCTGCCGATATGCCAGGGCGAAAAGCCGTAGCGCGCACTGCCGACGATCGAGCCGGTCACTTCGTTGGCGAGGTTGGCGTAATAGGTGGTGATACCGGTGATAGGGCCGGTGCCCAATGCACGCTGTACCTGTCCGTTGGTCGCATTGGTAAGGGACAGGCACCGCACCGACTCGGGGTTGAGCTGCCCGAGCAGGCATTGCGCGTCGGTGCGAATCAACGTGTCGATGTCTTGCTGCACCACTTCGTCGCGGATGGCGATATGCAGGTAGTCGACGCTGAAACTGACCTTGTTGACGGGCGACCACACCGTTCCCACCGACCAGCTTTGCGCAGTGGTGGGCTGCAGCGTGGTATTGGGCAGCGTCGTGCCGCGGATGCCGTATTGATAGGCGCTGCCGCAGGTGCTGGCATGCGCCAGCGCGCACTGGTAGTAGTCGGTGATGGTGGTGTAGTAGTCGGTAGGGCCCAGAAAGATCGCCGACAGATCCGGCGCCTTGAACGAGGTGGTGTAATTGCCGCGAACCAGAAAGCTGTCGGTGGGGCGAAATTCCAGGCCGGCCTTATAGGTGAACTTGTGGTTGTCGCTGCCTTGCTCCAGCGCATAGCGGTCGTAGCGGCCCGACAGATCCAGCGTCAACAGGGGCAGCCATGGCAGATTCAACTCGAACGCCGCCGCCCCATGCGCGCGCTGCCCGCCGCCGCCCGTGGCGGCGTGTTCGAACACCGCGTCCTGCGTGTAGAGCGGATTGAGCGGCTCGTACCACGCTTCGCTGCCGCCTTCGAGCAGCGCGGCGAAACCCGCGTCGCCGCCGGGCAGTGCGAACAGTGCGGGGTTGCTGAGCGTCGCGCGCGTATTGTTGATCCAGGTGTTGCTCAATTCGCCCACGCCTTGGGTGAAGCTCGCGTATTGCGCGGGCGTAACCGGTGCGAAGAACGCCTTGTAGTTGGGGTTGTACATATTGAGCCCGGAAGCCGGATCGACGCCAACCACCGGCCCGAGGATGTTGTAGAAAAAAGCGTCGATACGCGAGGTGATTGCCAGCGGCTCGACCACCTCGGTGCGATCGCCGGTGCGCAGGAAATAGATGTCCCAATCCCAGCCGGAGTCGCCAAGATGGCCGTTGGCGCCAAGATCGGCCTGATACAGCAGATCGCTCTGGCGGTACATCTGTCCCGCCGCGCCGCCGGGCATTTCTTCCGGCGCGAAAAACTTTTCCAGGTACAGATAGTGGCCGGTGGCCGCGTCTTCGATCGCGCCTTCGGGCAAGTCGTCGGGAAACCATGCGGGCACGCCGGGAAACCAGCGCTGCTGCTGCCAGTTCAACATGATGTCGCTGTACAGCCGAAGCTGCTCGCTGACGCGGTCATCGAGCTTGAGCATGCCATCGTAGTTGCGGCTCTGATTGCCGAAGGTAACGTAGCCGGGCAGTTTGTCCGAGCCGCAGTACTGGCCCTGGCCGACGGCCGGGTTTTGGCTCAGTACGGTGCTGTTTGCGAACAGATGGTTGTCGCAGCCGGCGGGTGGGCTCAAGTAGCCCAAGGGTTCGCCGGTAAAGGTGGCGGCCGTGCCGTAATCGAGTATGCCGGCCTGCACGCTTGGCGGCATAGCGCCGGACGGGCCGGAACGGGTGCCTACCGTCAACGGACGCTGATAGCCCCAGATCGGCGATGCGTTGTCGAACTCCGCCGCGCCGGTCACGCGCAACGGCCCGAACGTGCGGCCAAAGACAAAACTCACGCGCTGGTTGGCGCCGCCGCCATCGGAAAACGTGCCGGTACGCACCGACAGTTCGCCGCCCTCCACGTTCGAGCGCGTCACGATGTTGATCACTCCGCCGATCGCCTGCGAGCCGTAGATCGACGAAGCGCCGCCGGGCATCACGTCGATATGGTCGACGATGGCGATCGGCAGGTTGGCGATGCTGGTGAAATTGAAGGTCCCGTTGTAAAGGCGTCCAAAGTCGGCAATCGGCTTGCCATCCACCAAGATCAGCGTGAACTGCGGCCCCAGGCCGAACAGGCTCACCGGCTGCGCACCCTGGGTGAAGCTGCCGGCGGTCTGCTGGCCTTGCACGGAACCGGTAGCCAGCACCGAGTTTTCCAGCACGTCGGCAATGCTGGTGAAACCGCGCAGTTTGATGTCCTGCGCGCTGATGGTGTACGTGGGCGTGGCCGTCTGGATGGCCGCGTTGCCGATCAACGATCCGCTGACATTGACCGCATCGAGCGTTCTGGGTACGAGGGCGATGGCGCGAGCCGGCGCCATCGTTGCCGCACGCGGCGACGCTAGCGGCTCCAGCACGAAGTTGCCCTCGCCCGCGGTTTTCCAGCCCAGGCCTGTGCCGGCCAACAGTTGCCGCAGGGCATCGACCGGCGTGAAGCGCCCGGCGACGCCGCGCGTGGTCTTGCCGGCCGCCAGATCGGGTGAATAAACGATCTGCACGTCGCCCTGCGACGCCAGCGCATCGAGTGCGCTGCGCAGGTCGCCGGGCTGGATCTTGAACAGGTGACGCGGCGCTTCGCTCGCGCCGGCCGCCGTCGCGGACGCGCTTATCGGCAAAAGCGGCATCGCCGCGCACAGCATCGCGGCGAAAGACCGCCTCGTCATCAAGCCGCGCGCGGCCGCGCGGAAAGAGGCGCCCGGGCCTTCCTTCCGATCACAGTGCCACAGGCCCGTCTTCCCCATCCCTCTCCTGGCGCGTAGGCATCGCACGCTGGCCGGTCAGGGTTGATCATAGGGCAAGGGCGCGGGCTCGCAAGGTCGTCGCGGGCATAAGCAAAGCCCCGCCGGGAAGGGCGAGGTTGCCAAGCCATGGCACGCGTCCTTGCGCACCGTAAGCGCTGGGGTTGGCCGTCCATCGAGCGGCACCGCCAACCCCTAAGACGTGTGCGAAACGCAAAACCCTACCCGTCCGCGCGCGAACGCATGGCGATGCCGTCAGAACGCTTAGCGCTGACGCGTCAGCGCGAGGTGCTGCGCATCGATGCGCGTGGCCCGAACCGCCCAGCCTTGCTGCAGCAGGGCCAGGAAGGCCGGCTGGTCATGGGTACGGAAAGCCCCGCTGATGCGGATGTCGCGCAATGACGGATCGCTGATTTCCAGCTTGGTCGTGCTATAGCGATTCATCTCCTGGACCAGGTCCGCCAGGCGCCAGTCGTGCACGAACAGTTTGCCTTCCGTCCAGCCGCGCAGATCCTGCGTATCGATCGCGTGTACCGCCGAAATGCGGCCGCTTTCATCGTACGCCAGCCCTTGTCCGCCGATCAGCGCGGCATCGTGCGGCGTGCCGTTGGCCGGTGTGGTGGCAATGGCGAGCTTGCCCTTGATCAGTGCGACGTCGGTGCAGTCGTCGTTGATGCGCACCTGGAACTGCGTGCCGACCGCGGTGACGGTGCCGTGCAGCGCATGCACCACGAAGGGCCAGGCATGATTGCCGTGCACCGAGAATTGCGCCTGCCCATGCAGCAAATCCACGCGGCGGGTGCTGGCGCTATAGCTGACCATCACCTGCGTGTCGGTATCGAGCACGATGGAGGATCCATCGGCAAGCTGCACGGTTTGCTGTTGCCCGGCGGCGGTCGTGTAAGTGACCCCGGCCGGGGCGGGCGCGGGCGAAGACCAGCGTGGCACGATCACCGACGCTACCACCGCGGCCGCGGCGGCCGCCGCCACGGTGGGAAACAGCCAGCGCCGGGGCGAACGCGCCGACGGTTCGGGCTTCAACGCGCGCCATGCCGCGGCGGCGACGGCCGGATGCCTGGATGCATCAAGGCTAAGCCGCCATAGCCTTTCCACGTCGCGATAGGCGGCGGCGTGCGATGGATCGGCTGCGCGCCAGCGCTCAAACGCGGCGCGCTGGGCGGGTGGGTAGGCCGGATCGAGCAAGCGTGCAAACCACTGCTCGGCCTCGCCTTGCGAGTCCGGCGCGGTATCCCTGTTTGCATCCTGCCTGTCCATGTTCATTAAAACGTATCAACCGGCCAATCGCCTACCTTGCGCCGCAGCTGTGTCAGCGCCGTGGCGAGGTGCTTTTCGACCATCTTGACCGATATGCCGCAGCGTTCGGCGATCTGCGCATGGCTCAGGTCGTGCACGCGCTTGAGCAGATACACGCGTTGGCACTTGGGCGGCAGCGCCACGATCGCCTGGCTCAGGCGCGCCATCTGCTGATCGTGCACGGCGCGCTGTTCGGGCGATTGTTCGGCGGTGGCGATTTCCAGCCCGTCCAGGCCGATGTGATCCTTGCTGCGATGCGTCTGCGCCACGCGAAATTGATCGTGCGCCACATTCACCGCGATACGGTAAAGCAGCTGCTTCCACGCCGACGGCGGTTCCGAATCGCGATAGCGCAGCAGCTTGGCCATGCTTTCCTGCGCGGCATCCTCGGCATCCTGTTCGGTGGCCGTGCGCACGCGCAGAAACTGGACCAGGTTGCGAAACTGGTCGCGAATAAAGACATCGAAGCTATGCGCCTGCTCGCCGGCACCGATGGCCGGGATATCCGGCAGCGATGCGAACGACGCGCTCTCCCGCTTGTTATCCATCCCCGGTTTCACGCCACCTACCCCATATCAAACGAATGTGGACCAAAACACAGCGGCGCGCAATCGTCCGCCGTGGATGGCGGACGATGCCGCACCGTGAGAAGGTCCCCTGGCGCGCGCGCCGCGCGTCAGTCTGGCGCAAGCTTTGCGAAGAAAGAGCGAAGGCGGCCGGCCGCCTTCGCTCTTATGCCGCTATTTGGAAATCAGCAGCAGCAGTGATTGCCCGCATTGGTTGTAGGTGGCGCCGCTGCCGCCGATCAGCGTTTCGTTGCCCGGCGTTACCCAGGTATTGGGGCCGTCGTTCCAGTTGCAGGTATCGGTCACGCGATACCAGTTGGTGCCGGTGGGCGGCGGCGGCAAGGTAAAGGTCACCTGGCCGGACCAGCCGTTGTAGGCGATATAGATCGAATTGGCATCGCCGAAGGACGAACCGTTGATGGTGTAGGCAATGGCGTAGTTGCTGGTGTTGTTCCAGTAACTGGTGGTGGCCTGCACGCCGCTCGGTTCCCACCACTCCACCTGGCTGCTGGTGTACCAGTTCAGCGGGCGCAGCGAAGGATGCGCCAGGCGGAACGCAATGGCACGCTGGGCGAAGTTATAGAAGTTCGATTGATCGGACGTCCAGGAGAAGTTGAGCCAGTTGGCGGTGGAGTCGACGTTGTAGGGATTGTTGTTGCACTGGAGAGAACGCAGGTATTCGTCGCCGCCGGCCATGATCGGCGTACCTGCCGAGAGCATGGTAAAGGCCAGGCCCGTGCGCGCCGCACGCCGCTGGTCTGCGGCCGCGCCGCCCTGGTTCCAGCTGTAGTTGGTGGTGTTGCCGCCGGAGGAGGGGCCATACGGCCAGCCCTGGCTGTTATTCGGGCCGTTGCAGTAATAAACGTCGTACAGCGTAAAGCCGTCGTGGATATCCATGTAGTTGGTGGAGTTCCACGGATAGCGGCCGTTGCCCTGGAAGATGCTGGAGGAGCCGGTGAAATCCTGCGCGTCCTGGTCGATCGAAATGGTCATGTTGCCAAGTTCGTTCTGCGCCTGGCGCAAGGTGTTTTCGAACACGCCGTTCCATTCGGACCAGCCTGCCGGGAACTGGCCCTGGTCGTCGCCGCCGCTGGCGCTCCACGGTTCGGCGAACAGATCCACGCCGCTGCCGCCGCTGGCCGGCCGCACGGTGAGGTTGGCAAGAATCTGGTTGATCGCCGTTTTCGAATCGGCGGCGTCGAAATTGAAGCCGCCATTGGGACAATTGGGCGCTGCCGCTTCATAGGATTGGTTGAGGCAGTTGTTGCCCAGGATCGGGCCTTCATCGAAACGGAAGCCGTCCACGCCCATCGTCGTGCTCCAGTAGGAGAGCGAGTCGATGATCATCTGCTGCGCGACGGGGTTGTAGGTATTGAAGTTCGCACCGATGCCGGTGTCGTCGTAGAAATACTGGTTGCCGGTGGTCAGCTCGTAATAGGTCGCATTGTCCAGGCCGCGCCAGGAGATCATGGTTGCGGTGGTGGGGTCCGAGCCGCTCCAGGTGCCGCCTTCGGCCGTGTGGTTGTACACCACGTCCATGTACACCTTGATGCCGGCGTTGTGGAACGCCTGCACCATCGCCTGGAATTCCGCGGTGGGGCCGCCGGCTGCTTTGTTATACGCATAGCGGCGATCGGGCGCGAAGAAATCCTCGGTCATGTAGCCCCAGTAATTCTGGTCTTGCGTCGAATCGGGGATGACGTCGTTCTCGTCGTTCTGCGTTTCCTGGATCGGCAGGAATTCGACCGCCGTAACGCCGAGGCTGGCCAGGTAGCTGGCTTTCAGCCCCGCACCGTAATACGTACCCTGGTATTGCGAAGCGATGCTCGGATCCTGCTTGGTCAGGCCGCGCACATTCACTTCGTAGATCACATCGTCTTTCTGCGCGCGCGTGGGCTTGGTGCCGGTGCTTTGCGTGCTGGTTGCAAGCACGATGCCCTTGGGCGCATACGTGCCGCTGTCGATCAGCCGGTAGGCCACGCCGAAATTGGCATCGACGGTGCCGCCCGTGGCGAAGATGTCGGCATCCTGGTTTTGCGCATTCAGCGGGTCCTGGCTGATTTCGCGCGCATAGGGGTCGATCATCAGCTTGTTCGGATTGAAGCGGTTGCCGTTGCTGTCCACGTCGGACACGAAGCCCACCGACGATCCCTTGGTCCAGCTTGAGCTATACGTCCAGTTGGGCCCCCAGGCGCGGTAGCCGTAATACACGCTGCCGGTGATGCCGGCACTTTTGATCGACGACACCGGCACCACCACCTGCCACACGCCGCTGCCGACGTTGCTCAGCGGATAGGTGGCCGACTCCTGCACGCCGTAGCCGGCGCTGTACAGATACAGCACCATGTAGGTGGCATTGGCGGAATAAACGCGAAAAGTGATCTGCGTCTGCGCGGCGTTATAACTGGCGCCCAGATTGTTCGGGTTGATTGCCGCGCGCGCGGGCATCAACGGCAATATGGCCAGGCCGGCGCAAACCAGCAGAGCCGCTAGAAATTTAGGACACTTCATTCGGGCATGCCTCCATCCTGCTTCATGATTGAACAGGTTCAATGGACGTGCGTTGCAAGGGTTCCCTTAAAAGTGCATGCCTCATGCAAGCGTGCATGCCGCAGCTGCGTTGAACGCCGAATCGATCTCCCCATCGATTGCGTAGATAAAAACTTGCGCGTTGGGCGGTGCGTCAGCTGGTGCGGGGCATGGTAGAAAGCATCGCGGTGCAGCAACCAGCGTATGCATACGTATTCATGCGAAGAAAATGTGCGTCACGGCGCGATGCGCGTGCATGGCGTGAAGAAGATGTCTACAAGTGGGAGGTGCCGTGTCGCAAAACGAGGTCAAGCGATGGCAGGTTTGTCCTGCCGCGCCGGCCGCGGGTGCGGCGCAGAAGGTGTTGGCCTCCAGTGCGGCGACGACGCGCCACATGAAATGTCGAAACGCGCAAAGAAAAACGCCGCGTGGACATCCACGCGGCGCTCTTGGGTTTTTTACAGCCGCAACGCTAGCGCCATCTCACCACGGCGCGGCCACGATCGACAGCGATTCCCAATACACCGGAACCTTGCTTGCATGCGTATCGGCAACCGGGTTGCTCAACGCCACCTGCTGGTGCGGCAGGGGACGCCAGCCGCCAGCGCGCAGGAAGGACAGCGCCACCGCCAGATTACCCTGCAGCGCGGGCACTGCATCGTGCGCGAATGCCTTGATGGCCGTGTCCGCCGTGCCGAACTTCACCGCCTCGTAGGCAGGAATGATCTGGTAGTGATCGCGGATCATCAGCCCCGCGAAGGTCTTGTCGAACGTATCGCCGCTGAGCGACTCCAGCGTAGCCATGCGCGCGCAGTGGGTGGCGGCTTGTTGCAGCGCGGCGCGATCGACCGAGCTGCCGGCGATCGCGGCCAGCTTCTGGTCCAGCGCCGATCGCTCGGCCAGCACCATGTTGGCCACTTCAAGGATCCGCGGATTGGTCGATTTCTGCAGGGCCAGCTTGGCCATGGCCATCTGCGATGCGTTGTCGGCCATGGCACGGGCAAGGAATGCATGCTCGCCGCTGTCCAGCGCCTGGTTGTTGTCCGCGGCCAAAGCGGTGCTTAGCACTGAAGTGCACCACATCACCAGCAGCGACCCCATTACCAAACGCGTCAGGTTTATTTTGCGCATACGACCTTCCCACCCATCGCCCGAGCCACGAAAGCCCCACGACACCAATGTGAACCCGGATAAGTTCACTTTGCGTTTAGATTTCGTCAGGCTCTTATATAACGGCGTGTCCCGCCTTACGATTTATTCCTAGATGTCAGCGCGCCGTGTCCAAGATGTGAAGCGCTCGCCCGCCTGGCGGTTCAGGCCGGGTCCGCGCCATAGGGAAGGGTCCGGGCAAAAGAAAGGGGCCCGGATTCCATCCCGGGCCCCAAGTTAAACCGGCTTGGCCGGGCCTTACTGGCTTAGCGTGGTGATCAGCGCCGCCTTTGGACTGCCCCAGCCGGTCACCAGGTCGTAGCCCGTCACGGCCGAATAGCTGCCGGACTTGCCGCTGGTAATGTCGTGGAAGTCGGTGGTGTAGGTGCTGGTCAACGCACCGCCGGACTCATTCTGCGGATACACGGTGGCGTTGAAGTTGCCTACCCCGGCCGAGCCGTTGGCCGCCAGCTGCTGGTTGACCAGCGCGATGAAGGCCGCCCACATCGGCGCCGCGAAGCTGGTGCCGCCGTACTCGTTGGCCGTGCAGGTGGTCTGGTCGGCGCACACATAGAAGGTGAAGTTGGCGTTGGCCGCCACATCCGGACCATTGCGGTACTTGGTCGAACCCTTGTTGCTGGAGTTGATCACGCCGCTGATCTGCTGCCATGACGGAATGGCGATCTTGTCGGGCGAGATGCCGCCTCCGCTGTCCGTCCACGCCGTTTCAGACTTCCACGGGCCGGCCGCGCTGCTGGTGGTGAGGTCCGTGCCGCCGACCGAGATCACGTTGGTATCGTCAGCGGGCCATGCTTCGTTGCGCGAGGACCAGGTCGAATCGTCACCCGAGGCGGCGAAGAAAGTCTGGCCCTGGGCGGCCATCTTCTCAAAGTAGGGATCGAGCGTGGACGGATCGTCCGGCGTCCAGCCCCACGAGCAGCCGATGGTGGTCGGCAGCGGGCTGTGCGTGGTCATCGCACTGATGATCGCGGTGTCGGTGGAGCCGACATACATCACCAGGCTGTTCAGGCCCGGTGCCATGCCAAGCGCCTGGGTCATGTCCAGCGTCTGCTCGGTATCGTCGCAACCGCTCGATGCCGTGCACGAGGTGCTGGTACCGTCGGTCGAATACACCGTCACGGGCACGTTGTTGGTCTGCTTCACGTTCTTGTAGTACGTGGTCAGGTCAGCGAGATCCGTGCCATAGAACTCCCACAGGCCCAGGTTCTGGCCGGCGCCGGTGAGCGCAGTGCCGCCGTAATAGGCCGCGCGCATGTCGCTGCCGAGGAACGAAGAGGACGGACCCGAGCCGGTGGTCGCATGCGACACCAGGCTTTCCGCGCTCAAGCCGTGCGTCTGTGCGTAGGTGGTGCGATTGACGTACAACGGGTGGGGAATCGAATAGTTGTTCAAGCCCGACACGTGCCACAGCGGAATCGCCAGCGACGTAGTCGGTTCGCGATCGGGGCTGTAGAACACGCGGTTCTCGGTGGGGTGCTGATAGGTGTTCATCTTTACGTTGAACGCCGATTCCACCGACGACACCGGCCCCACGATCTGGATATCCATGCTATCGCGGCTGCCGCCGACCACGGTAAAGCCGTTACGCGTCAGGTACTGCACGACCGTGGCGTAGTCGTTCTGGGTCGGGCCGAACTGCGCGGTGAATTGCGCGGGCGTCAGATAATGGCGATACGTCGGGCTCGACGGATTGGTCACCGCCGCGACAAACGCATCCAGGCCTGCCTGGTCGCGCACCGGCAGCACCACATCGAGCCTCATCAGCTGCGAGGAAGGCAGATGGCCCACCTGCTTGGCGATGCCTTGATTGACCACGTCGCGCACATGGTGCGTTGAAAACTGTGCGGCTTGCGCTGCTGTCGTTGCGCCGAATGCCAAGGCGATGGCAACGGACAAGCCGCATGCCTTGCGCGCCAGGCGAGAAATTCCCTTTCCAGCATTTATTCCAGTCGAAGCTGCTCTATTCATTTGAGAATGCTCCCCATATAGACAGTGACGGTGAAAGAAATGATTGGAGGAACCAGCAAAATACCCCCCTCCCCAGGGGTGCCAGTGGCCGCGGGAGCGTAGGCTTGCCAATGTGGTCTTGGAGTGAAGCTGGAACACGAAACGGCGCGTCGGCGACGCGAGTTCGTCAAAGCGTGACGCGGTACCTGGTGCACCGAGAAAAAGCGCATGGAAAGCGTGAAAAAACGTGCTGTTCGTGACGGCTGCGTGTATGCAAAAGCCGGTGCGCAAAGTCGCGGACGGCGTGGCCACGCAAGCGCCGCGTGTAGGTTGCGTGTATGCAAGCCGAGGCGTCGGCCTCCGGCGCTATCGATGGCGGCGAAGGTAGCGAAGCGACGCAGTGCGTCAGCCCATCGCCCGCCGGTAACGTCAGTGATGACCGATCGCTCCGCTTACCGGTTCGCTAAAGGCGCACAGGTCCATGCTGATCGCAGCGGCGATCTTCGCGTCCAGTTCCCCGCGCTTGAAGTCCACCATCAATTTATCCAGCGATGGCCGATCCAGCATCGCTAGCACGTCGCGCAGCGCATACGAAGCGCAGAACGCCGGCGCGAATCCGCCGCCGTAGATCTGCCGCAACGTGCGGATTTGCACGTCGCCGTGCTGATGCTGGATTTCGCGACCCCTGAACCCGTGGTGCAGGCATCCGTGCGTCGGCGCTCTGGCTCCCATGGCAACCCCCTGACTTACCTGCGGACAACGTCCTTGAGCGTAGGCATACATAAGTCGTGCCAAATCGCGCCTGATGCAAAGCAGGATCGGACCGCAGGTGTGAAGGGATGGCGAAAACTGCAAAGGCGGCAGAGGCGAATTCGTTTTAGCAACTTTTCAATCGATTCAATTCATAGCCGCTTGCAGATCGAATGGGGATGGGATGCCGAGCCGGCGGCTTCTTTACAAGGGCCATGGCCGACGCTGTGTTTGCGGGCAAGGCGCGGCTCGATACCCATTGCAACGTCATACCTTGCCGATCGAATAGCTCGTCAGCGAAAGCCGATTCGCGGCAAGGACCAAGCCCGCGCGGAGCGAGCGTGTTTACGTCAGCGCTCGAACAACGTCAGCGGAATCGCCTCGCCCATGGCGCGATAACCGACCGGTGACGGATGCAGATGATCGCCGCAGTCATAGGCGGGCAGCAGGCGCTCGGGGTGATGCGGGTCGCGCACCACTGCGTCGAAATCCACCACCGAATCGAAATGGCCCGGCGCGCGGATCCACGCGTTGATCGCCTGGCGCTCGGCTTCCGTCAGTGTGCCGGGGTGGTCGTACATCGAGCCGCCGAACGGCGTGATCGTGCCGCCGGTTACGCGGATGCCGTGTGCGTGGGCACGGTCGATGATCTGCTGGTACGCGGCAATGATCCGGTGGGTGAGATCTTCATGCTGCGCCTTGGATACGTCGCCATGCTCCATTTGGGTGCCAAGATCGTTCACGCCCTCCAGCACGATCAGCCAGCGCACACCGGCCGGCGCCAGCACGTCGCGATCGAAGCGCGCCAGTGCATTGGGTCCAAGGCCATCGATCAACAGGCGATTGCCGCCGATACCCTTGTTCACCACGCCTAGCGCGCGCGTGGCCGGCGATTGCTGCAGGCGCCTGGCCAATACATCGGGCCAGCGGTCATTGCCATTGGTGGTGGAAGCGTGGCCGTCGGTAATCGAATCGCCCAGCGTGACCACGGTGCCCGCTTGCGGCGAGCCCTGCACATCGATTTCCGCGATCTGATACCAATGGTCCACTTTTTCGGGCGAGCTAAAGTTTGCCGCACCGACCGCATTGCCATGCACCAGATACGTGGTGGCACGCGAGCCCGGGTGTCCGGTCTCGCCCTGCGGGGCGTTATCCAGATGGAAGGTGACGGCAAGGTTGGACAACGCATCGACGGGATAGTCGATGGGGTCGGAAAGATATTCGGCACCCGCCGGCACGAGCACGTCGGGCGCGCCTGCAAAGCTCAACGCGCGATCGCTGGCAGGATCGATGGCAGGCGCATCGGCCGCCAGCGGACGCGCGATATGCACCGAAGTAAAGTGCAAGGGCGCGGTACCGAATGCATTGGAAACTTTGACGCGCAACGTGCGCCCGGCCACGGACAGATGGAAAATCTGCCGCACGGTGGCGTCTTGAAGATCCTTCGCCGGCAGCGCGTTTCGCGGCTCTGGAGTCTGCTGCGCGGCACCCCAGGTGGCGATCCATCTCGGCACCTGATCGGCGGCGTGTGTCTGCAGACATGCGGCGGCACACACCAGTGCGGCGAACAGGGCGAGGCGCTTGAAATCCTTCCTAGTGCGTTTCATAGGCTTGGGCTGGGGTCTCGGTCGATGGCGGGATCACTGTTTCAGCTGCGCAAGCGTACCAGCTTGGCGGCGTGCATCCAGCGGGCTGGTATCCGTGTACGACCGCAGCGGGAGGTAGCGCCTGCTGCAAGGCATGGCGGACGCCGGAGATGGGGGCCAACCATGCACTCACGTTTCTGCGCCGTTGCAATAGAGCTTTTGGGATTTGAGGTGTATAAGCTCGGCATGCCTGCAAAACGGTGATGCGCCATGACCGATCAGAACTGGATGTTCGCACTGCAGGACGCCATCGACAAACTCCCCGGCGATGAAGCCCCGTTTCGTCTCCACTATGGGCTTAGGCATGGAACCATGAAGGTTGGCCTGTATGCGCCAAGAGGGGAAGACAACCAAACCCCTCATGCGCAAGATGAGCTGTACATCGTCGTCAGCGGGGCGGGCGAGTTCGTCAAGAATGGAATCCGTTCGCCGTTCAAGGCGCAGGATGTTATTTTCGTCGAGGCCGGGGCCACGCATCGCTTCGAGAAATTTTCCGAGGATTTCGCCACCTGGGTCGTTTTTTGGGGAGCGCAGGGCGGGGAGTCGTGATACGTGTTCGCGGTCCCTCTGTACCGCATCAGGAGAAATCATGTTCGATCACGTCGTATTCGGCGTCAGCGATTACGCAGCGAGCAAGACGTTCTTTCTCAAGGCGCTTGCGCCGCTGGGCATGGCGGTAGTGCAAGAAGGACCGCACGGAATCGAGCTTAGCTCGGACGGCAAAGTGTCATTGTGCATGTACCAAACCCAGGACAAGCCGGCGCACCTTCACCTGGCGTTCGTGGCCGACAATCGCCAGCAAGTGGATGCGTTCCATCGCGAGGCCCTGGAAACAGGCGCCAAAGACAATGGTGCGCCCGGTCTGCGCCCGCACTACCACGCAAACTACTACGCAGCGTTCGTCATCGGTCCGGACGGGCATAATGTTGAAGTGGTCTGCCATAGACCGCAGGCGTAGTGCCTTCAAGGACGGGGTCATGGCAAGCATGCCGGCGCCGGTAAATACTGATAGTGGATACGGGGACCGGCTGAGGCGCCTTGCAAAGGGGCACAGGTTGCCTGGGGCGACTCCGTTGGGCTTTACAAGTGCATTGACGTAAGCAGGATGCGCGCAAGCCAACGCATACGTCATAACGCAGACGTCATAAAGAAGGGGTGCAGGCGAAAATCGATCGGCGTTGATGGGCATCCTATGCTTCTTCGAGGGTGCTCAATGCAACGGGCTTTGCATGAATCAGATGCGTCACGTTGTTAGGGACAACGAACCAGGGGGATAAATGAACAAGATAGTGTCGGCGCTCGCGCTCGCGTGTGCCGCATCCGCATTGATCGCGCCGCTCAGTAGCAATGCGCAGGACTCCGGTGGGGCCGCGCTGCCGCCGATACCGCTCACGCCGGGCGCTGGCCCACCGGGCAACGTGCAGAACCCCGCCTACCTGTTCCACCTGGCCCCCATCTATCCCGGGTTCGACGCCGTTTACGGCATCGAAGGGAGCACGGTGCTGCTGGTGTTGGTCGGCAGGTCCGGTCAACCGGAAGATATCAAGGTTGAACAGACCTCGGGGTATCGCGACATGGACATGGCCGCGCTGAATGCGGCCATCCACTGGCGCTTCCGTCCCGAACTGAAAGACGGCGTACCCGTGGACGGCTACGTGCGCGTGCCCGTGCGGTTCACCGTGAACGCCAAAGGGGAGAAACTATGGCCCAAGAATTACGTCGGCGCACCCTACGTGCTCGACGAAGCACCGATACCCTATGCCACCGTCAACGAAGCGTTGACAGCGGTAGCGGCGTTGGCGCACGAGGGCATCTACGACGACCAGGTAAAACACTTCGAGGCCTACAACTTGCGCGACCCGAACAACGTCATCACTGAAAGATGGTATTTCATGGATGTCAGTTCGACGCGCGCCATCGCCGTGCGCTATGTTTTTGCCGGCTCGCCGGACCACCCTGTCATCAAGGTATCGGCACTTTGCGAGCGAGCGAACGTCTGCCAGGACCGCATGCGATGGATCATGGCTGGCCCCTATTCGGTAAGAGTGGCCAGCGGCGGGACGGGTTCGCGCCAATAGGAGGCGCCTGTTTCAAAAGGACGAAAGCTTAGGGATGGCAGGCGCAGGGAGGTCGCGCGCTTTTTGCCCAGGTTGCTTGTCGTGGGCATCGTTCACGCAGCCGGTCAGGAGCAAGGCGGCACGCCTGCCATCAAGCACGATGGCAGGCGTGGCCGCCAAGCCCCACTTACATGCCGTGACAGCGTTCGCGATAACCTTTTGATGCGGTGTCCCTATTTTGCGGAGCTCGGGATGTGCAGCTCTTGTCGTTCGCCCCGACGGAGGCGTAACCGCCCGATTGCGCCGGCCTGCCGCGTCGAAACCCCGATTGAGCCGGCACCGTACCCGTTACACCGCCATTGTCGCGACCGCAACGCCAGGTGTTCGTCAAACGCCGCTTGAACAGGCAACTGACCGGAAGCAACGCCAAGCGGGGGTAGACTGTGGAGTGGGACGCTCACGCGAGGCCAGTTGCAGTCATGAAACCACTTCACTTCAAAAGCATGGTTTACCAGGCGAACGGCAAAGAGCCGGCGCGCGATGTGAAATCGCCGTTCGACGGTTCGGTAGTGGGTACGGTCGGCACGGCCTCGGCGGAGGATATCGAGCGCGCGCTAGCGACCGCCTATCGGCTGTTCAAGGATCGGCGTGGCTGGTTGCCCGCGATGGATCGCGAAGCGATCCTGCGGCGCGCGGCCCAGCACATGACCGAGATGGCCGAGGATCTATCCATGCTGATCGCGCTGGAAGGCGGCAAGCCGCTGATCGATGCGCGCGCCGAAACGGCCCGGGCCATCGATGGCATCCTGTCGTGTGCCCAAGCCATCCGCGACCATGGCGGGCATGTGATCCCGATGAACGTCAATGCCAGTTCGGCGCATCGCATGGCGTTCACGCAACGCGAACCCATCGGCGTGGTGGTGGCGGTCAGCGCCTTCAACCATCCGCTTAACCTGATCGTGCACCAGGTCGGCCCCGCGGTGGCCGCCGGGTGTCCGTTTATCGTCAAGCCCGCGACCGATACACCGCTAAGCTGCCTGACGCTGGTCGATATCCTGCGCGAGGCGGGGCTTCCCGAAGCATGGGGACAGGCCATCGTGGTGGAAGACAACGAACTGGCATCGCGCCTGGTCACCGATGCGCGCGTGGGGTTTTTCAGTTTCATCGGCAGTGCCGGCGTTGGCTGGAAGCTGCGCTCGCTACTGGCCCCCGGCACGCGCTGTGCGCTTGAGCACGGCGGTGCCGCGCCGGTCATCGTGGCGGCCGATGCGGACCTGGACAAGGCCATCCCCAAACTGATCAAGGGCGGCTTTTATCATGCAGGTCAGGTCTGCGTGTCCGTGCAGCGCGTTTACGTCCACCAATCCATGGCGCGCGATGTGGCCGATCGTCTTGCGCGCGCCGCAGAAGCCCTCGTCGTCGGCGACCCGACCAAGGCCGAGACGCACGTGGGGCCGCTGATCCGCAAAAAAGAACGCGATCGCGTACAAACCTGGGTGCAGAACGCCGTAGCCGCCGGCGCGCAATTGGTGACCGGCGGCAAGCCGGTGGGCGAGACCTGCTATGCGCCGACGATACTGTTTGCACCGCCGCCCGAGTGCGAAGTCAGCCAGAAGGAAGTGTTTGGGCCGGTTGTCTGCGTGTATCCCTACGACGACATCGAACAGGCATTCGCCGCCGCCAATGCATTGCCGGTGGCCTTTCAGGCGGCCGTATTCACGCGCGATTTCGATACGGCGATACGCGCCTTCCACAGCCTGGATGGATCGGCGGTGATGGTGAACGAGCACACGGCCTTTCGCGTCGATTGGATGCCGTTTGCGGGCTTGCGCGAGTCCGGCCTGGGCGTGGGCGGCATTCCCTACACGTTCCATGACATGCAGATCGAGAAGATGTTCGTGGGGGTGAGTCCATAGCCGGCGGCGACGCGTAGGCGGCCCGGTCGGGAGCTTGCGTTCGCTTTGCCGGTCATCCGGTCATGTCGCCGCGCCGCGGCGTGTCATCGCAGCGCGTAGCGCGTGAGCGTTTCACGAGCGCCTGTGTAGGCGCAGGGCGATTCGTGCCCTGCGCGGGTTGGACGCCGCGCGGGATGCCTGTAATGTCACCGCACCTTCGCCATGGACAACGGCGTCGGAAAAGGGGAAAGGAGACCCCGCCGTTCATGTACCCGCAAAACGATTTTCGCTACCTCGCGTTCGGCCGCTTCGCCCCGCCCACGCTCCGCTTGCCACAGGGATCATGGCTTTCGCCGTGGCCGCCGCTACACTCGGTCGGCATGAACGCACCCTCCCGCTTACCTCAGGCAGGCGTCCTCACCGACGACGGCGCGACGTTTCCGCTGAAAACCTTCGCCACGTTGTGGACGATATTCTGGCTGCTCATGATGAGCGTTACCGCGCAGGATGCTCTGCGCAATCCGCATACGCTCTGGTGGGAGCCGGTGCTGTGGGAGGGCAGTTCAATCCTGGTCGCCACGGCATGGATGCTGCCTGCACTGCGGGTCCGCCAGCGCTATGCGGTGTATCTGGACAAGCCCCTGGCCTGGTTCGCCTGCTACGTGCGCTGGTTGCCGCTTGTAGCCGTCACGTTCATTGCGGCGGTGTATGCGATACGGTTTGGCGTCTATGCCGCCGTCGGCCGTACCTATGAGCACTCCAGCTGGCGTTTCATCGTGGTGTACGAGAGCGTCAGGCTGGTGCTTTTTGCAGGGCTGTGGCTCGGTATCCTGTTCGGGATCGATTCCTACGGCCAGTGGCAGCTGCAGCGGCATCGCTTGCTGCAAACGCGCAAAGCACTGGCCGAGGCGCAGCTTGCGCAACTTCAAGGCCAGCTGCGGCCGCATTTTCTGTTCAATGCGCTCAACACCGTCTCGGCGCTGATGCATACCGACGTCGAGAGGGCCGACCGCCTGGTCGCTATGCTCGGCGACCTGCTGCGGATCAGTCTTCGCTCGATCGAGCATGAGATGACGCCGCTTGCCGACGAACTGCACACGCTGCAGCTTTACGCCGACATCATGCGCGAGCGGTTCCGCGACCGCGTCAGCGTCCATTGGCATACCGACGAGACGCTGCTGTCCACGCCCGTGCCCGCGTTATTGCTGCAGCCCTTGCTTGAGAATGTCTTCAAGCACGGCGTCGAGCGTACGGTGGCGCCGGTGCGCATCGACGTCCGCGTCCGGCGCGAAAGCGGCGCGCTGGAAATCCTGGTGAGCAACTCCGGCTCGTTGCTGACACCGGGGCATCGCGACGGGGTGGGCTTTCGCAACTGCCGGGAGCGGCTTGGCATCATCTACGGCCACGCGGCATCCTTGCTGGTGCGCAACGAGGGCGACGGCGTGGCCGCGCGTGTCCTGATACCGCTGACGAGTGCCTTCGCATGATGCGCGTCATGATTGCCGACGATGAAGCCCCCGCGCGCGAGAAGCTCGAACACTGGCTGGCCGAGCAGCCGGACGTGACCGTGGTCGGTTCGGTCAAGGATGGATTGTCCGCGGCGCAGTGCATCGAGCAACGCCGCCCGCAAGTGGCGTTTCTGGACGTCCAGATGCCGACCTTGTCGGGGCTGCAGGTTGCCGCGCAGCTCGATCCATCCAGCGCGCCGCTGATCGTCTTCGTAACAGCATTCGACCAGCATGCGCTTAAGGCGTTCGACCTCAATGCGGTCGATTACCTGCTCAAGCCTTATGACCGGGAGCGCTTCGCGCGCACCGTGCAGCGCGTTCGCGAGCGACTGCAGTCGTATCAGCCCGGGGCCAGGGCGGTGGCGATGGGGCGGGCGCAGTGGCCTGCCTCCGAGCGCTTGCTGGTACCCGATGGCGAACGGCTGCGGCTCATCGAGACGGCATCCATCGAGTGGCTGCAAGCCGACGACAACTACGTCCACGTGCATACGGCCGGTTCCCGCTACCTGCTGCGCAGGACACTGCACGATCTGCTGTTCCAGCTGGGCGAGCAGCGCTTCATGCGCATACACCGATCGACGGCGGTCAATATCGGCTGCATCGCGGCGCTCGCTCCGCTCTTCAAGGGCGACTACGAGGTTCATCTGCATAACGGCCGCGTGCTTCGACTCAGCCGGCGCTATCGCGACATGCTGTTCGCCCGCATGGTCTGGTAACGTCCGCTTCGCCACGCCGGAGTCTCCATTCGCCCCACGTCGGCTGACAGACGGCCCTGTGTGGATCAGGCTGCGCGCAAGTCGGGGGATGTCCGCATCGGCACATGAAGCGGTTCCGGCGCATGGATCGGGCTCGGCGCGATGTGCAAAGGGCGGACGGTCCAATAGGCAGGTTCACCTATCTGAGGGAGAAAGGCATGCGCCGTCGCGATGTGCTCAAGGCCGCCATGTGCGCGCCGTTTTTGCCGCTGGCGGCTTCCTGGAGCATGCGAGCGCATGCCGGCACGCGCCTGCTTGCGCGTGTTCGCCCCGGCGATGCAGCTTGGCCAGGGCCCGCGCAGTGGGATGCGCTCAAGGCGCAGGTCGGCGGCCGGCTGATCGAGCCGCGCTCACCTTTTGCCGAAGGCGGTGCGGCAGCGCAAGAGGCGCTCAGGTATCTGCGCAATCCCTATTATCTGGGCGACCAGCCTGGCCTTACGGAAACCAGCGGCTGGTTTGGCGCATGGACTTCCCAGCCCAGCCGTTACGCCGTGGTTGCCAGGGATGCGAGCGATATCGCCGCCGCGGTGAAGTTCGCCCGAGAGCATCGCTTGCGCCTGGTAGTCAAAGGCGGCGGCCACAGCTACCAGGGCACCTCCAACGCACCCGATTCGTTGTTGGTGTGGACGCGGCAGATGCGGCAGATCCAGCACCATGCGGCGTTTGTGGGCCGGGGTTGCGAGGGTCGCGAGGCGCCATGTCCGGCCGTTACGCTCGGCGCGGGCTGCGTCTGGATGGACGCCTACCATGCAGTGACGACATTGGGCGGGCGCTATGTGCAAGGTGGCGGCTGCCCTAGCGTGGGCGTTGCCGGGCTCGTGCAGAGCGGTGGGTTCGGCCACTTTTCCAAGACCTTCGGCACGGCGGCCTCCAATTTGCTGGAAGCGGAGCTGGTGACTGCCGATGGGCAGATCCGCGTCGTCAACGCGAGCAGCGACCCGGATCTGTTCTGGGCGCTGAAGGGCGGTGGCGGCGGCACGTTCGGCATAGTCACCCGCGTAACGTTGCGCACGTTCGATCTGCCCGGCTTCTTCGGCGGCGTGGGCGGCGACATTCGCGCATCGAGCGAGGAGGCGTATCGCGCGCTCATCGCACGCTTCCTGCAATTTTACAAGTCGCAGCTGTTCAATCGGCACTGGGGCGAACATGTCACCCTGGGGCGCAACAACGTGCTCAGCTTCACCATGATGTTCCAGGATCTGGACGCGGCGGCGGTGGAGAGCATCTGGGCGCCATTCCTTCAATGGGTGCGTGCACGCAAGGCGTACACCTTCGACAGCCCCGTGAACGTCATCGCCGTTCCGGCGCAGCATCTGTGGGATGGGGCGTATTTCAAGGCGCATCTCCCCGGCCACATGCGGTTTGACGATCGGCCCGGCGCGCCGCCATGGAGGGCTTATTGGGACGGCGAGCAATACGAGGCGGCGTGGTTCATCCATGGCTATCGTTCGGCGTGGCTATCGCAGGCGCTGCTGCATCCCGATCAAAGCCGGCATCTGGCGGACGCGCTTTTTGATGCGTCGCGCACGCGCTTCGTCGAACTCTACTTCGGCAAGGGGCTTGCCGGCGGACCGCCCGATGCGCTTGCCCGCACCGGCGATACCGCCATGAACCGGCAGGTACTGGATGCCTTTGCGCTGGCGATCCTGGGCGCCGGCGGCGATCCGGCCTTTCCCAACATGCCGGGCGCGAAGATCGATGCGAAGCAGGCACGCGGCGACGTCCACGATCTGGACCAGGCGATGGCGGCGCTATACCGGCTGAACCCTGGCGCCGGCAGTTACGTCGCCGAGAGCGATTACTTTCTCAGCGATTGGCAAAGCCGGTTCTGGGGACACAACTACACGCGCCTGGCGGCGATCAAGCAGCGCTACGACCCCGATGGGCTGTTTGTCGTTCACCATGGCGTGGGAAGCGAAGCCTGGAGCGCAGATGGCTTCGCGCCCGTGGCGAGCACGCAGCAGGCTTGATGAATTCACGCGTGCTGAAGGGCGCATCGGCGACGTATCGCCTGCGCCCGCAGCGTAAGGACCGGCCAAGCCGGCGCAAACAAAAAGGACCGCGCGGGCGGTCCTTTTTGCGTGGCATGGCATGAAGTTTACATCAGGGCAGCAATTGCACGGTGGCTCCATACAGCCCCGATGCATACTGCGAAAAGCGATCGAGCCAGGAGAGGTTGTTCAAACCCAGCCAGCAATGGCGGCCATCCACCCATCCGGTCAGCGCATTGTTCTTGGAAGAAATCCTGCGGTCGTAGCACTCGCCGAAGCTGTCCTGGTAAAGATAAGCCTGATGGCTGTAAGTATCGGTCACCCCGGTAAAGTTCTCCGACGCGTCATACAGGATGGTGTTGTTGCCATCGAAGGTATTGTCCAGCCTGGCCGAGGCGGGCAGCGCAAAGCCGGCCTGCACGGAAACCGATTGCCGGAATCCCTGCTCCTTCACATGGCTGTATTGCTGGAAGCTTCCATCGGTTTGCTGGAAGAAGCCCAGGTCCAGCTTGAGCGGGTAGCTCAGGTGTTGCTGCAGCACCACCACATTGCGGTTGCCGTCCGTGCGCGTGGTTTTCGAATCCACCGTCGAGGTCTGTACGATATTTTCGCCCTCGCTGTTGGTGGGCAGGGTGTAGTCCTGCGAGTTTGAAAAATCGACAGTCTGCGCCACTTCGGTTTTCACCGTGCCATGCGAGGTGGTCACGACACCGGCGATGGTAAAGCTGCGCTTGGAGGTAACGGTAATGTTTCCGCCCGTCACGTTGCCGCTTGAATCGGTAGTGAGGTTCTCCACGACCTTCGGGGTGGGTGCGGCAGCCAGGGTATTGGCAGTGACCGATCCGGTGACCTGCTTGGAACCGTGATCCAGATACAGCAGCAAATTGCCCGCCACGCTGAAGTACTGGTTGGCATTGAACACGCTCATCGAGACGCTGTGCGCCTTGCCGTCATCGAGCAGGCCGGCGAACGGGGTAAGGTCGACGCGGTAGGGAACGAAAGACAGTGTCTGCACGCCGGGCGTAGGTTCCCAAAGCCAGGGGTTGCCCGTGCCGCCGGTATAGATCCACGGGTAGACCGGAGCGACACCCGCGGGCTGGCCGTCGATGGAAATCTCCGCTTCGCGAAATGCCGTGTTGTTGCAGCCGAAGAAGCTCAGGTCGCCCTGGTCGTTGGGGTTGCAGGAGTACCAAATTTCATCGTTGCTCTGGCTTTGCGTATAGACGTCCAGATAGGCGCGCTCGATGTTTCGCGGCAACGAGGTGTATGTGGCCGTGTATTGGTCGGCGGTGGTATTCAGTGCGTAGGTTCCGTTGGACGGATCCGGATTCATCGACAGCACCACGTCCGGGCGCGGCTGCAACGTGTTCTGCGACTGGCCGCGCGGCAGCGGGTAGAAATACAGCGACGCCGAGCCGCTCAGTTTGCCGTCGTAGGGGCCCTCCACGTAGTTGACGAAGTCCGAATGTCCGGCCTGGGCGCTCTTGAACACGGCACCGTAATCGGTCACGTCTTTTTCGATGTGCCAGGTCGTGGCGCCCGGCGGCGCAATGCTGGGTTCCTGCGTGGTACCGAAATAGAGAATCGCGCCGCCCAGCCAGATGGAGCCGGTGCGATCGAACTGGTTGGTGCCGACCATGCTCATATCGATGGTCAGCACGACCTTCGCCCACGGGCCGGGGCATCCGGCGGGTGGTGTGTAGTTAATCGGCGTCGGGCCGCTGGGGTTGTCGAACGATTGGTTGGCGTAGAGCGGAACCACGCATGGCGTCGTGGGCGGCCGGGGCACGGTCGGATCGGCGACAGCGACATTGTGCGAGCCGACGGTCAAAGACTGCGCCCAAGCATTGGGCAGGCCCGCACAGGCCAGCACAGCCACGACGCATTGCAAGAGGGAAAATTTCAGATGCCTGCCAGCATACGGACGAGTCGACACAACGCCACCTCCCTTTAATCGGTGCCATTTCAATCGATAGAAACCCCTGTGCCGCACGTGGTATCACGGCGCCACATACCCCCGCAATCTGCACTGCAGCGTATCGCGGATGGGAACCGACCCAAGGCGGCCATATAAACGGCCGCGCGATGCCATGTCAGGGTACTGTCAGCCTGCCATGGTTTGGTTACACTGGATCGATGCGGCGGTCCTGGGGGCAGGTTGACCAAGCCGCGTCACTTATCGTGTGCAACAGGGGATGGAAAACATGAGAAATGGACGTGCGTGCGCCCTCGCGGGCGCGCTGTGTGTATTGATGCCTGTCATCGCCGCTGCCGCGGATCGCGTGCCGGTGGAAGCTTTCGCCCATCACGCGGGCTATTCGATGCCCAGGCTATCGCCGGACGGAAACTACCTGGCAGTGGCCGTCGAGCAGGGTGAAACCCACTCCGTGGCGATTTACCGGGTTGACGACATGAGCCACCCCAAAAGTCTGCTGACGCTGCCCTGGCCGCAGCTCGCCTACGACATGGAATGGGTAGGTAACTCGCGTCTGGTGGTGGAGCTGGCCAAATTTTTCGGTTCGCTCGATCGCCCGGTACAGCTGGGCGAAATCATCGCCACCGATGCCGATGGCACGCACATCCAGCCGATGTTCAACCGCGAATGGGTGGACGGACGCGGGGGCGTGGTGCGCACTGCCGACGAAGGCTACGCCACCGTCGCCAGCCTGCCATTCAAGCCCAACAATCACTTCTTCATGCAAACATACATGTGGGAGGACGAAAAAAATACCTGGCTTTACGACGTGGACGCCAACACCGGCGTACGCCACCAGATCAGCCAGATCAACGCGGGCGACATGGAATTTACCCTGGATGCCGAGGGCAACGTGCGCTACGCGCAAGGCCTGGACTTGGACGAGCGGTACGTCGCCTATCGCATGCAGAACGGCCAGTGGGTGAAGTTGAACAATGACGACGACGGCGAGCGCTTCGAACCCATCGGCTTCTCGCAAGACAACCAGCATCTGTATGCGCGCACCGGCGTAAAGGGTGGCCCACTGTCGCTGGTGCAAACGAACGGAGACGGCACCCAGCCGCAGCTGCTGGCCAAGGACAGCTTCGGCAACATCGGCTACGTGCAATGGACGCCACAGCACGAACCCATCGCCGCGTCGCCCGTTACCGGCGTCCCGGCCCCGGTCGTCATCAACGGCAATCAGCCGCTGGCGCAGATCTACCAGGCGCTGAGCGCAAAATTTCCCAACCAGTTCGTGCAATTCAGCACCTTCAGTGAAGACGGTACCAGGCTGATTTTCGTAGTCGCCAGCGATCGCAATCCGGGTTCGTATTACCTGTATGACATGCGGGCAAAGAAGATAGTGGCGTTGTTCTCGCAGAACGAAAGCATCGATCCGGCACAGATGGGGACGCGCGTGCCCATGCGCTTCACCGCCAGCGACGGCGTGCAGCTGGAAGCCATCCTCACTGTGCCCAAGGGCGCCAGCATGAAAAATCTGCCGATGGTGCTGCTGCCGCACGGCGGCCCGATCGGCATAAGCGACAGCTGGTTCTTCGACGACGATGCCCAGTTCCTGGCAAGCCGTGGCTATCTGGTGCTGCAGGTCAACTATCGCGGATCGGGCGGCCGCGGCCCCGGCTTCGAGGACGCCGGCTACGGCGTTTGGGGTACGCGCATTCAGCAGGACCTGATCGACGGCGTAAAGTGGGCTCAAGCGCAGCACTACGCCGACCCCAAGCGCGTGTGTGTCTTCGGCGGCAGCTTCGGCGGCTATTCGGCGATGATGACGGTGATCCGCGCGCCTGGCATGTTCAAGTGCGCGATCGGCTACGCCGGCGTCTACGATCTGGCCATGATGTACGAGAAGGGTGACACCAAGGATTCCAAGGCCGGAAGAAGTTATCTGCGGCAAGTCATTGGCGACGATCCCACCCAGCTGGCGGCCAATTCACCGGACAAGCTTGCCGACAAGATCGACGTGCCCGTGCTGTTGATCCACGGCGAGGCCGACGAACGCGCGCCCTTTGCGCAGGCCAAGGCCATGCGCGCGGCCCTGGAAGCCGCGCATAAGCCCTACGAATGGCTGGTCAAGCCCAAAGAAGGCCACGGTTTCTACAAGGAAGAGAACCTGGTGGACATGTACAACCATCTGCAGGAATTCCTTGAAAAGAACATCGGGCCTGGCGTGTCCACAAACTGACAGTTTGCGATAAGCCCTTTCGCCTGCGAGGGCGGGTTCGCCGGTCCATGCCACATGCCGTCCACGCGGGCGACATAATGGCTTGCATCGACCGGCTGACATCGCAAACCGCCATGGACATCAGAGCGCTTCACGAAGACGACCTCGACCTGATCTGCCGGCATCGCGAAGAAATGTTTCGCGATGCCGGCAGGGGCGATGACGTGTTACTGCCGATGACCGCGCATTTCCGCGAGTGGCTCAAGCCACGTCTGCGGGATGGCGACTACTTCGGTTTCATGATGGTGGACCATGGCGCGGTCATCGCCGGCATCGGATTGATGCTGATCGATTGGCCGCCGCACCCCCTGCATCCGGCGCAGCACAAGCGTGGCTATGTGCTAAATGTCTTTGTCGAACCCGCGTACAGACAGCGCGGACTGGCGCGTGAACTGATGAAGCTGGCCGAAGCGGCGTTCATCGGGCGCGGCGTGGGTTATGCCGTGCTGCATGCAACGGATAAAGGCAAGCCGCTCTATCAGCGCCTGGGTTGGACCGGCACGAGCGAAATGGCGAAAACGCTCGATATCGCATCCGCTTGCGCAAATTGAGGGCGCAAACGCAGGAAAACGCCCGATAGCGCGGCCGCGAGCAGTGCCGGTATCCGTTGCGGCATTTTGTATCCAAGTGTATCGAGCCCGTAGCCCGATACAGAAGGTTGCACTTTCGCCCATTCAACATAAAGGTGGGACACATCGCCGTGGTCTTCTATGTCCACACCCAACCACCGCGAGTGTGCCGTGTCCGAACAAATCGATCAGCAGCGTAGAACCTTTCTTACCGTATCGGCCGTGGGCCTGGCGGTCGTTCCGTTCGGGCTGGCCTCCCTGGCCCATGCCGAGGCGGCCGCGCCGGCAACGGGCAAGAGTGCCGCCATCGGCGGGCACACCTCGTTCAAGGCGCTGAAACACATCAAGGCCGGCGTGCTGGACGTGGCCTATGCCGAAGATGGCCCGGCCGACGGCAAGCCGGTGTTGCTGCTGCACGGCTGGCCCTACGACATCCATAGTTTCGTGGACGTGGCGCCGATCCTCGCCGCTGCCGGTTACCGGGTGATCGTGCCGTACCTGCGCGGCTACGGCGACACGCGCTTCCTCTCCATCGACACCAAGCGCAACGGCCAGCAGGCGGCGCTGGCGGTGGATGCCATCGCGCTGCTGGATGCGTTGAAGATCAAGCAGGCCATCGTCGCCGGTTTCGACTGGGGTGCGCGCACCGCCGACATCATGGCAGCGCTGTGGCCCGAGCGCTGCAAGGCACTGGTGTCGGTAAGCGGTTACCTGATCGGCAGCCAGCCGCTCAACCGTGCACCGCTGCCGCCCAAAGCGGAGCTGCAGTGGTGGTACCAGTTTTATTTCGCCACGCCGCGCGGCGAAGCAGGCTATGCAAAGTACACCCACGATTTCGCCCGCCTGATCTGGGAAACCGCGTCGCCGAAGTGGCGCTTCGACGATACGACGTTCGCACGCTCCGCCGCCGCGCTGGACAACCCCGACCACGTGGCCGTGTCCATCCACAATTACCGTTGGCGGCTGGGCCTGGCCGAAGGCGAGGCGCGGTACGACGAACTGGAACAGAAGCTGGCCGCCCTGCCGGGCATCGGCGTACCCACCATCACCCTGGAAGGCGATGCAAACGGCGCGCCGCACCCCGACCCCGGCGCCTACGCCAAACGCTTCACCGGCAAGCATGAGCATCGCCTGGTCGGCGGCGGCGTCGGCCACAACTTGCCGCAGGAAGCGCCGCGCGACTTTGCCCAGGCGATCATCGACGTCGACCGCTTCTAAGCGAAACGCCGCGCATCTTGATGAACAGCACGCAATATTTCGCTTCACCGCAGGATATTACGCGCCGATTTGACAACCCTTACGCCTAGCTTTCCTCCCGACTTACATTATCCTTACGCCAGGCTGACATCGTTGGGGCGATGTCAGCGCTCCGTGGATCATTGAAAGAGGAAACATGCGTGGCGCACGTCCTTCTTCACATCGGAAGTGAAAAGACCGGAACCACTTACCTGCAGCACCTGCTGCAAGCCAATGCGAATGTGCTGCGCAAGAAGTACGGGCTGCTTTATCCCACGGACGGCCTGCTGCTGCAGCAAGCCGCGCACCATCCCATCGCGGCGGCGTTCCTGCCGCCCGAACGATGCGACTTCATTGCGTTGTCTTCCCGCCGGCCGGCGGCACTGCTGATGGAGCATCTCAACCAGGTGATTGCGCGCACGCACAGCGAACGCGTGCTGCTCAGTGCCGAACATATGTCCTCGCGCTTCGACCGCGAGGCGATCGGCGAACTGGCCGGTCATTTGTCGCAGCACTCGGTGCAGGTGATCTTCTATGTACGGCGGCAGGACGAGCTGGCCTTGAGCGCACTCTCCACCGACCTGTGTTGCGGCAGCCGCGATTGGATTCCGCTGGAGCGCATTTCGCCGGACGTTCGCCGCTTCAATCCGCTGCGCATCGTCGAAGACTGGCAGGCCGTATTCGGCCGCGATGCGGTAACGGTGCGGTCGTACGCCAGCGCATGCCGGAACGATTTGACCCGCGATTTTCTAGATTGCATTGGCCTTGCGCATGCCAACTTTGCCGAATGGGAAGCGGTTGGCCGCATCAATCAGCGCATCAGCCTGTACGAAGCGCGCATCCTGCATGGCATCAACCAGTTTCTGCCCACTTGGCGCGAAGCCGTGCAGCAGGGCGAGCCGGAGACCTACCACCAGGCCAACCATCTGCGCGCAAGCCTGCTGGCGTGGCTGCGCGCGGAAGACGCCGTGGCCAGCGACGTGCCGCTGGATGCGGCGCTGTCACCGCGGCAGCGCATGACCTTGATGCAGCACTTCACCGATATCAACCGCCAGCTGGCGGATGCGTGCGGCCTGAACGCGCGCGAGTTCGACATGTCCGGCGACAACAGCGCGGATGTGGCGGCACGCATGCTCAAACCCGAAGACGAATGCATGCTGATGGCGCAGGTGTTGCGTATCGTCAGTCAACGCTTGTTGCATAGCCAGTCGCACGGTTCGATCACGCGCGACGCCGTGCGCCGCATCGGCGCGTGGTCGCGGCGTTTGATCGTGCATTGAAGCCGCCGCCCGCGGCTCAGCCGCGCGCCGGGCCGAATCGCCGCAACGCGGCTTGGACCACCGCCGCCGGCGCTTCGCGGTGCGGAAAGTGGCCGACCCCGGCTAGCACGATGCGTTCGTAGCCGGCAAAAAAATGCGCTTCCTGTCCTTCCGAAGACGAGGGCAGGTCGCAATAGTCTTCCCCGCCCTGGATCATGGTGGTGGGAACAAGAACTTCCCGCGTACTGCGCAAACGCACCCGAAGTGCGTCGTAGCGAGGATCGACCGCCTCGGCGGGAAGATAGCGGGACCGATAGGCATTCAAGGTGGTTTCCACCCAATCGGGTTTATCGAAATGCTCGCTGGCGAGTTTGAAATCTTCCTCCGTGAACCATCCGGCCGGGCTCCAGGTTTCCCATTGCACGCGCGCGAAGCCGACCGGATCGCGGCGCACGACATCGGCACCGGCTTCGGTGCATTGAAAAAATTGATACCAGTACCGCCTGGCCTGATCGAAGCTGCGCAGCTGGAATTCGCCGCGCGGCTGATAGGGCAGCGCGAGCGTGACGATGGCCTGTACACGCTCGGGAAACAGCACCGACAGCGAATAGGCGGTGCGTGCGCCCCAATCGTGGCCGATGACATGAAAGCGCGCGATGCCCAGTTTGTCGGCCAGGTCGATCACGTCCTGCGCCATGGCCACGGAGACCGCGTAGCGTGGCGTGTCGTGCGAAAGAAATGCGGTGGGATGAGAACCGCGCAAGTACGGCGCGATGGTGCGGAACCCGCGCTGCTGCAAAGCCTGGGCAACCGGCTTCCAGCCGATCGGCGCATCCGGCCAGCCGTGCAGCAAAAACACCGGCGGGGCATCGGGCGCGCCTTCCATCTCGAAGGCGATATTCAGCAGCTCGGTTTGTTCAAAACGCATGCTCTGGCCTCCGTAAACATCCGCCTGCGCCGACGGCGCAAGGCGGGGAGATGGTGTTCTTTTTGACGGCATGGGGGGTGGGCGCCTCCCGCCCGGCACAGGATGCCGACGGCCAAGGTAAGCCCACCTGGGGATGCTGCATTTGAAGCCTACGCTGTTGGCGCTACGTAGCGTAGTGCCGTGGCGCGGGCCGGCGGTGGCCGGCCGCCGGAAGGCTGCCGGTGCCCATCGCCGCCAAATGGATGGCCATCGCTTCCAGTCGGTCCATGCCGGGAACTACCTTTCCGGGCCTTCCCAGATGGTGGAGAGGTACTCAGTAAACGGATCGCGCGCGATTTCGTAGAAGACCAGCCGCAGGGTCGCCCGGTCCTGCCTGGTGGCGCGCGCCGCGCAAGCGAGCACGGCCTCGGCCTCGGCCACGTCGCCGGCATCGCCGCTTTCCAGGCTGCTCTGCAGGTGGCTTATTTCCACCGCGCCGCGCAAGCCGAACGCGCGAATGGCATTCATGCCGCCTTCCAGATAAACCCAGGCCAGGGCCTGGTTCATGCAGTCGATGACGAAATTGAACGACAAGCTCGAGCGCATGGTGATGCGGATCGGATCGCAATAGGCCAGCTGCGCAATGGTGGTGATGCCCTCGTTGGCAAGCCGCTCGGCGATGCCGGCGTTGATCCCTTGCAGCTTGATGATGTCGTTGTCGGTGGTCACGTCGTCCTTGATGCCCAGCCGGGTCAGCAGCATGCGGCGGAAAATGCTCAGCAGGCCGCTGAGCGGAAACGCGCCCACGCCGAACGCCACGAACGAACGCCACCCGGAAAAAGCATCGGGAATGACCTGCGCCACGAAACAGCCCAGCGGCAGCGCGATCGCCAGGCGCAGCACGCCCCAATGCACGTCCGACGGCGCGAAATCCAGGCGCCTGGCGCGCGAGGTAAAGTCGTTGACCACCCACATGTATGCGCCGGCCTGTGCCGCCAGCCCCAGTTGCGGCACCGGTATCCACGCCAGGTCCGCGAAGCGGCCGCGCGTGACGGCGCCGGACGCACTCAGCGAGCCGCCGTCGTACAGCGCCAGGGCGCTGCTGATGACCAGATAGGTGACGATGAGCGTGGTCGCCAGCAACAGCGCTACCGGGATCAGATACAGCCGCCGGCCGTACCAGCGGATATAGAACCGGTCCAGTTCGGCATGCGCCTGGTTCTCGTCAAGGTTCTGGTTGCGGTCGAACATGTCGAAATAGCACAGGCGCGACTTCGGGCTAAGCGCATCCATGATGTCCGCGCGCCTGGCTTCCCAGCCGGTGCAGATGTATCTCAGCGCGGGCATCGCCAGCACGATGGTGGCCAGCAGTACCAGCACAAGCAGAATGACGGACTTGTCGATGGGCGTGTCGGGCATGTTCGGCTCCTATCACGGATAGACGCGTACGTTGCCGAACACCTTGTTGGCGCCATCGAAGAGCGGCGCGATGTTTGCCGGCGCATAGCGGGTGATCGGCGCGCCCGGCCCGCACTGAATGTTCTGTCCCCAGCGATGGGTGACCGATACATGCAGGCCCAGCGTGGATGAATGCGGGACGCTGGAAAAATCGCGCGCCATCGCGGTGCGTGCGCCGGGTGGATTGGGGATGTTCCAGGGCATCTGCGTCCACGGCTGGTGCGAGACGCCCAGCGCGTCGGCATTGAACGGATCGACCGGGCCATTCATCAGCAGGCCGATCGGCGGATCGCTCAACCGCGTGCGCATCCACTGCAGCGACGTATCCGACAGGCCGCTTTGATTGAGCGCCGACGGATAGCCGCCGCCGACATCCGCATGCGCGCCGGCAAACAGCGCCTGCACGATATTGGCGCGATCGTTCCACAGCGTGGGGGTGAAGTCGCGGCGTTCTTCGTCCACGGAGATCGCGTGGATGCCATAGGCGACCTGGCCGCTGAGATCGTTCGTCGCGAACTGAAACGTATCGAGCCGGTCGCCATCCACCGCGTATTGGGGAATGCCCAGGGCGCCGACCGTGTCCCACACCGCTACCGCATGGATGGACACCGGTGCGACGAAGCTGCCCGCCGGCAGCGGGCGCGTGACGAAGCCGGGCAGGTCGGCGATGAGGTTTTCGAACTTGCCAAGCCAAGACACGTCGGTGTTGGCCTGCCTGCGAAAGGCATACCACGCCGCCGCACCCAGCCGATACGCATTCTCCTTGTCGTCCAGGCCGAGCGCGGGGTTGAGCAAGCCCTGGCTCACGATGAAAGCGGCCAGCGCCCTGGCGGTATAGGCACCGCGGCTGAAGCCGACCAGCACGATCTGGTCGCCCGGTGCGTAGTTGCGCGACACATAGGTGTAGCCGCGCACGATGCGCGTAATGGTGCCCGCGCCCAGCGCACCGCCCATCAAACGTACCAGGACGTTGCGCGAGTCGCCCACGCCATGCAGGTATTTGGCGACCTGCCGCAGGCCTGTGTCGTCGGTGAAGGTTTTCTCCTGCTCGTCACCCAGCATCACGGTATCGGGCGTGTCAGTGCCCTTGAGCGACAGGAACAGTTTCAGGACATTGGTCGTGCCCGAGGATTGTCCGGTGTCATCGGGCTGCCCGGGTCCGTTCCAGGTACCATCCGCGCAAAAAACGATCGTCTTCGCCATAACCTGTGCCCCCATGCGAAACCAACGGGAGCGCCTGGCACGGATGCAAAGGACTGCGATGCCGTCGCGCCAGGCGCACGGCAGGCTTGGGGGCGGTGGGTTGGGGCGAACGCACACGCGCAGACGTAACGAGCAAACCCGTCGCGACCATGCGCGTGGAAAAAACAGACATATCTGCGCTGTCCCAGATGCGAAAGCCTGCCTTGCTGGACGCCAGGGCTTGCGGCCCCCCCTGTGGCGCATCTTTTACTGCACGGCCGTCATTGTGCTCCTTTTGCGTGTAGGTCGCGTCAAGCTGGCGGCAGGGCTTGCGCGCCGGCACCCGGCGCTGGGTTCAGCAGCCCGTGGCGGCCCTTGGCAATCGGGCGATCGCGCTTTACGGCGAGTTCAAGGGCATGGTCGATGTCATCGCCAAGGCGCGGCGTTACCGGTATCCCCAACCACCGCTGCACAGGATGCGGGACGAATGCGCGACTTGGTCGTCAAAGGTGACGGCCACCTCGCGGCGCGATGGGAAATTGCGAATCATCTCGCGCACAAGGGCAACAAGGCGAGTGCCTCCAAGCCTGGCGCGGCGAAAACGACGCTTCGCGTTGAAATGGTGGGAGCCTGCGTCTATCTCCCGAAGAAGTTGCTGAAGACCGGTGTAATGAACGCCGATCACGAGCACGATGTGATTGCTCCATGACCTGGGCAAGGCGCTCGCGGCGGATGATGGCAGTTGGCGCATCGATCCGGCGGCGGTGGGCGCAGTGCCTGCTACGGCGACCAAGACGAATTGGAGGATCAAATACACCAGCGTGACTGGCAGGGTGGTCCTCACCGATCAGGCCGGTTACGCGGCACCCAACAGGCAGCCAGCTCATGCCGTATCCAGCTTCGCGATCCTATGCGAACGTCCGGGACGCCCACGAAAAAATCATTCAGGGTGCCCTTTTCAACTTGTATGTAACCGGCGGCATCGGATAAGTTGACGCGGCCCGCTCACCCAAGAGCGAAGGCGATACGGAGAAAACGGGATGGAACCGAATAACCGCGTCAAAGCGTCATTCCCGCCGCAATATTTTGCCGTGCAAGCGGTTGGCGCTGCCGCCCTTGCGCTGGGCTTGATTAGCCTGTTCTCCAGCCTGCGGCCGATGATCATCGGCATGGCGCCATGGCTGGGCATTGCCTGGATCGCCTGGACCGTTGCCGGGTTCGGCATTTTCCTGCTTGTGGCCAATGGCATGCGATGGGTCGCCCATGCGCGAGGCACCAAACACAGCGCCTGATCCACCTTCCGTTGCCACCACCACGGCATACCTATTCCTAGCCCCGCATAAGCAGGGTGCTTTCACCATCGACGAGGACGACGTTCATGGCACTTACGCGACAGGTAGTCTCAACGCTCAAAGAAGACGGCACGGACGTGATGGGGCCGGAAACGCTTGCATGGCACTACCCGGATCAAAGCCTGGTATCGGGCAGCCTGCTTACGGTCGAAGCCAATCACTTTGCCGTGCTGAAATCGCGCGGAGCCGTGCTTAATGTGTACGACACCGGCCAATACCCGATCCAAACGCCGGACAAGCCGCTGATCGGCGGTTTCGTGACCGGCTTCTTCGGCGGCAACTCGCCGTGGCAATACGAAGTGCTTTACGTCAACCGCGCCAAACTGCTTATTCGCAGCACCGGTATCGCCAGTTCCGCCGAGATGGCCGAAATGTCGTATCAAGTGGAGTACTACATCCACATCGACACCAAGGAAGACGCACTTAAGCTCACCACACACATGCCTTTCTCCGGCCACGCCATCAATGCCGATGAAGTGGCGCGTTATGCCGGTCCGGTGGTCGAGCAGGCGATCAACCAGATCATCCAGGTTACGCCGATGGAGAAAATCAACGAACATATCCACGACATCGTGGAGCTGGTGAAGGAGCACCTTGCATCGTTCCTCGGCGTGTATGGCATTACGTTGAACGATGCCAAGGTACTGATCCTGCCCAAGGACGATCGCATGCGCGAACTCATTTCATTGCGCGCGTTCGGGCTGTCCGAGCTTGATGCGGTGCGCTACTACGTCGCGCTCAAGATGGCCGAAAAAGGCCTCGTCTCCGCGCCCAACATGGCCGTTGGCCAACCGTTCTTCATAGGCGGCGGCACCGTGGGCACCTTCCCGATTCCCGGCGCCGACTGACGCCCATGTGCATGGCCGCGCCAGCCATGGCGCGGCTGCTTCATCAGCGGGGAAAAACGATGGAACTGAAAGAAAGCGGCAACCCGATCGACGATGCCGGCATCGCCAAACAAGTGCTCTCCAACCTTTTTTACGGCTGGGGCTACAACTTTTACCGACGGGAAAATCAACTGCGCGCCGACGACCTGCTGATCCGCAGCCGCCTCAGCGACTGGCTCGGCGAATGCCGTGCGCACCTGGCTGTGCTGGAAGCCGATTACCGCCGCACGCACCTCCCGCCGCCGACACGCGAGCATCCTTTTCCCGATGCCGGTGCAGTGGGCCAGGCGCAAGCCCTGCAGCGCCTGGGCCGCGATATCGAAAGCTTGGAAACCGCAATTCGCACCGCGGCCGTACCGGAGATGGACCGCATCCATCAACGTCACCGCAACGAGGCTGAAACACTGGAAAAATTGGTGGCCGCCGACAGCACGCTCGTATTGCATGTCATGCAATTGCGCGACGCCGTGGTCGCCATCGGCGACGCTACCGCAGCCATTGACCAGGTGCCGGCCTTACTGAAGGCCAGCGAGATCGCTTCAGGCTTGCAGCAACGTAATCAGATCCTTTCGGTGCTTGCCGAGGGCGGTTGACAGGTTGGTGAGGCTTTTCGTGCAGGGCGGATTTTCGGACCCATAGGTGCGTAAAACGTCTATGGCGAACAACTGTAAGCCGCAAATGCTCATGATTCCCGGGGTGGCCTGGCCCAGCAAGCAAGCCGATGCAAAGGCGGCATGGCGAATGCGGAAAAGCACAATTTTCTGGGCATCTTGTCGAGCTGGGGTTTCGCCACTCGTCGTCGTAATGAAGGGGCCGGCTCAAAGGCACTCCCGCTACCCCTTTCCTGAAAACGCTCAAGTAGAGGGTTCCCATGGCAAAGCTTGTGTTCGGATTGTCACAATCCCTGGATGGCTATGTCGACCACCGGAAATTAGGGCCGCCCGGACCAGCGGTCTCTCGCCACTTCCTCGAGCACGTGCGTGGCCTGACAGGCCTGGTGTACGGACGACGCACGTACGAGATCATGCGTTATTGGGACGAAGACAAGCCCGAATGGGATGCCGAGGATCACGACTTTGCGGCGGTGTGGCGAAGCCAGCCGAAGTGGGTCGTGTCGCGCTCGCTTAAATCAGTAGGCCCCAACGCCATCCTTGTTGCCGACGATATCGAGACGGCGATACGTGGACTGAAGGCCGAGCGCGCGGGGGAAATCGACATTGCCGGCCCGGACCTGGCACGAAGCCTGACCGACCTAGGTCTTATCGATGAGTATCGACTCTACCTCCGCCCCGTCGTGCTTGGTCATGGCACGCCATTCTTCATGGGCCCTCAGCCGCCACTGCGGCTGGTGGCAAGCGATTTAATCGGCGAGGACGTAATCAGGTTGACCTACGCTCCAGCTTAATGGCACGTCGCGCCTGACGGATGAGGCCGGCGCATCGGGTATCGCAAAAGCAGACACCCAGGTTTTCATCACCATTCCCCACTCTCCATGTCCCATTCCCCGTGTCGTTTCTTGATGCCGCACCCAATTGCGACGCAATCAGATCTCGCGCAAGGTGAGCAAGCTGGCTTCACATCTGACCCGCTAATGCGGGTCAGTCCATGGCAAGCACAGCCTGTTAACCATCGAGTATCTCCGCTTTGCCGACCCGAAGCGGACTCTTGAATGCCAGCGCCTGTCCTTGAACTCACGGCGCCTTGTTGCCACGACTACCGGCGTGCATGCTATTCAAATTCGGGTCCATGACTCCAAAGCTCGCGCCACGGTTTGCGCGCGCTGCCGCAGACAAAGATGTCGGGATGATCTCTGCTTTCTTCATTGATGACGCCTAGCGCGTTACCTGAGTGACCCGCGAGGCGGCAATCGAAGAAGAGTTCATCAGCGCGCTCACGTGAACTTCCCAGCACGATGACGGTGCGTGGCGGCGTCCGTGGATAGCTACGCAACCATCCGGAATTGGCCATGGTGATCGGTGGTGGCAAGCCATAGGCCTTGCCGAGCAAAGCGATCGCGCCTTGCTCGCCATAGTTGCCTACCACGACGCCCAGATCGACCCGTTGCTCGGCGGGAAGAGCATCCCGGATCGTGGCGACTCGTGCAACGAGTTCGTTCCATCCGATTTTCTCACGCAGATCGCCGTTCCTCTTCAACGCGAAGTCCAGCAATGGACCGCCTGATGCCATCGGCATGATGATTAACGCCGCGTAGGTACCGATAATCGCGACACCGCTGAACATCAACGCCGCCGTCGTGACTCGCCATAGGGGGCGCAAGGTGCGCAGCCACCGCTCCCCCATCACCGAACCCATGGCCAGCAGCATCGGATACGCCGCGCTGACGTAATAAAAACGACCCTGCAAAACCAGGAACAAAAGCAGCGGGGTGATATACATCCAGGCGAGCATTCGGTAGCGGGGCGCGCGCAGGTACCCAGCCAGGCCCGCGATCCAGACTGGCGCAGCAAACAGGTTGGCGTTGATGAGGAATTGGTTGCGAAGGAAGCCGTCCGCGCGACCTTCATGGACATCGCGCATGTGGATACTTTGCAGGAATCGATAGGAAATGAAGTCGTGCCTGTCAAGCCAGACCAAGTTTGGGGCAAACACCAGCAGCGCTACGGCCGCGCCAACCCATAGCCAGCCGCTGGCGAGGTATCGCCGTGCGTCAGTAAACAGCACGCCAGCCAGCACGCCCACAAGCTCAAACGCTATCGAGTATTTGGTTTGTAGCCCAAGCCCGGCAAATAGGCCGGTCGCCACCCACCACCGTGGTTCGTCCTCGCTCAGCAAGCGGATCGCACTCCAGGCGATCAGTACCCACCACAACATATCGAACGAGGAGTACTGGAACATGGTGGCATTGCCCATGGGCGCCGGCGACAGCCCAACGGCGATCGCCGTGAAGACTTGAGCCAGTCGGCCCCCACCAAGGTCACGCGCCATAAGGCCGCTGATCAAAATCACCACCGCCTGGGCGACTACCGAGAACAGACGCAGCCCCACCAGCGATAGGCCAAACATCTTCAGCCCCAGATGCTCCAGCGCTGAGGTCAGCGGTGGGTAGGGCACAAAACCCCAATCCAGATGCTGAGCGTCGTTCAGGAATTGCAGTTCATCCCGGTGGAAGCCGTATTGACCGTTGGTCAGGACGTGGGCGACGCCAAAGAGGACGGCAATAATGAGTACGGGGGCGATACTTTTCTTGGGGATCAGGTCTGCAGTGGTGAGTTTGGGCGCGTGGCTGTTGTGCACGTTGCAGTTTCCCCTGAATGGTTGAACCCAAATGCTCGCCTGTCACTGGCCGCCATGCCTTTGCATTGGGTCGGAGGGAGCTGATTTGGGGACAAAAGGCGGTTAGATGGTGACGAACGATGGGCATTCGCGGTCGTGCTGGACGGCTCACCAAGTCCCTCGGCAGCGATGCGGAGCCACGCAGCTGCGCTCCGTTCACGAGGCCAAGAGCCGGCAGTTGTTTTCGTATCGAGTTGGGCCACCTTCGGGTCGATGCTTGGATGAAGCGGTTGGGGATCAAGAGCGGCTGTTAAAACGGAGCAGCGTCAGTGGCGCCGCCCCGGGGGCTGGATCGGGGCAATACAGCATTTATTGCGATGTTCCGGAAACGATTGATTGATAAGAAGGCCAGGGCTGTCCACATGCCTGGCCGCGAAAATGTGCGGCTCTGGTTTGGCGACGTTGGTCAAAGGATCGCTGCCGATTAGAGGGCTATCTCGTTGAACCAAGGGCCGTAGTATCGTCATGTGGCCGGGCAATGCCATCGGTTGACCTGTTTTGTCATCGATGGCGGGGTGTCGAGCGCAGGATGCTGAAGCCCATTTATCTTTGTTCGTAGCTTCCTGCGCCAATGCAACAACGGCTACGTCGCCGCTTCCCCCAATACGCAGCCATCCCGCTGCGTTCGCTGCTTCACCCTGATAGCGTTGACGTCGGTGTATTTCCATTCGACGAATGATGACTGCTTGCTAGGACCTTCTTTGATTATTGCTCCACTGGCACCGACCAGTGACTTTTAACCATCCACAAAGAGTAACCAGTAGCGGTTTGACTGATTGCCATCTGATATTCCCTTAGAGCTGCCGATCTTTGTGTAGGCGGATCCCTGGCAGGAGTCTGCCGCCAGACCCGCAGATACCATGAGTCCACGCAAGCACGATTTACCCGGCGAGCCGCTTAGCCACCCGTTGGCGAACCAGCAAAAGGCCAAAAACCCGATCGACGAGAACGGCCTGCTCAAGCAGTTGACCGGCTGAATGGGCAGCCATGAGCGGACATGGCGCTTGAATACCGTAAGCACACGCCAGCCGCCACGAGTGGAAGCACGTGGCCACTCTCGATACGGTTATACCGAACGAGTGGCTTCCACTGGAGGTACGCGCGAAGCCTTAAATGCTGGGTTTAGGGTGGCCGCCTGTCCTAGTAGTAGCAACACAACAGAGCTCGTTAGCAAGTAAAGGAAAGATAATCGTTGCATCTCGAAGCGTATCACCAGCCACTCGCTGAGGCAGATGCCTAACACGGTGCCTATCAGCAGGCCGATCAGGCTGAGCAGGAGGTTTTCAGTGAGGAAATAGGCGAGTATGTCACCACGCGTGGCGCCGAGTGCGCGTCGCACGCCGATTTGCTTTCGCCGTTGACCCACCCAGAAACTGGTGAGGCCAACGATGCCGGCGCCAGTGATAATCAGCAGCACCACACAGATCGAACCGAGCACCATGGCGAGCCCACGATCGCTTTTGTACGCTTCAGCGCGCACTACGTCGAATGTTTGAATGCCATGCTCCGGCAAGAATACGCGCATTCGGTCGAGTTTGATCAAGGCGGCAGGTGCGTCCTTGGCGATGGTTGCGAGTTGACCGGGTTTGCTGCGAATCAAGTAGCTTCCGTCGTCGTTTGCGAGCAACGATGGTAACAACACGGCGCAGTCAACGAAGCTGGTATTTGGAGAAGGGGCCTGGAGCCTCCCGACGATGCCGATGACGGTGCTCGGTGACGGGCTGTCATTGCCAATATATATGGGTTTACCCAGCGCATTGCCGCTTGGATACAGTTTGTCGGCCAATGCCTCGGTGATAATGACTTCGGAAGCGGGTCGCTCCATTTGAGGATCGATCGCGTGTATTTCGTCTGCGCGGAAATTGCGCCCGGCAACCAACTGAACACCCATCGTAGTCAGCGTATGATCATCAACGAAATACTCCGCGGCGAGGCTGATGTAAGGCTTCACGTTGGGATCGAGGCGGATGCCTTCGGTCGTGCTCTTGTTGCCCAGTGGATACGCGTTTATCTGCGTAGCATCTTCCACACCCGGTAGCCGACGTAATGTCAGAAGGTCTGCCTTGGTCAAGGTAGGGATGATTTGGGCGCTCGCTCCTACCCAGTGGTTCTGGATGACCAACAGATTGCTTTCATCCATGCCAGTGGGACGTGACATGCGTGCAACGCGTTCGTTGATGATAAACAGCGCGTTGCAGACAATCGCAAGAGTCAGTGCGATCTGAAGCACGATCAAGACCGTGCCGGCTTTGTGCCGTTTAAGGGCGCGCAGGATGGGTTTGATCTGTAACATGCGCATCATCTCAGCTGGACTTGAGTTGCCAGGCCGGCTGCACCTGTGCGGCGCGCCAAGTGGGATAAAACGCCGCAACCACCGTGGACAGTACGGCGACGCAAAGAGTCAAACCCACCAGCGACTTATCCACGGTGGCGAGTCGCGCAATCTGTGGCTCAAATACCAGGCCGATTTCGAGCATGCCCACACCCGTCATCGCCACGCCCAGCAGCCCTCCCGCCAGCCCTACCATGCCCGCCTCGATCAGGAATTGCTTGTAGATTGCATTGCGCGATGCGCCGAGCGCGCGCCTAACACCAATCTCGGGTGCCCGGCGCATGAATTTCGCCAGCAGCAATCCAACGGTGTTGACCAGGCAGATCAGTAGAAAACCGAGCGAAACCAGTAGTGAAATTTTCGACTCCGGGGGCACGACCTGCTTATAGTCGAGCCATTGCATCATGTTGCGCAGCCGTATATTGGGCGGCCATTGGAAACGCCCTGAACGCTGCTGTTCCGCGGCATAGCCGTACAGGTAATCGTGGTACGCCGAAACGCTGGCCCTGTCGGGCAATTCGACCCAGTAGTTGATCCAGACGCAGTCGGAACGCAGCCACGTATTCCAACCCCCATTCGAACTGGTGGCACACAGATCGGCACCGATGGTAGGGATCTGCAAATCTACGGCGCGCGTAAATGGAATAAATACCTGCGTCGGATCGCCAAACCCACCGGAGGTCTTCACATCGTAGAACATGGGCTGCGGGTTCCAGTTGTTCATCACGCCTACGATGCGATAGCTGTGGCTATCCAGCACGATGTCCCTTCCGACACTGTTGGCGCCCTGGAACAGCTTGTCGTTAAGCGCACGGCCTATGACTGCTACAGCCGCATGAGCTTGATCTTCCTGCGTAGACCATCCAGCGCCATAGAGAAACGGAATATCGAACATGGCAAAGGTGCCGGCGTACGTCGCATAGCTGGTTTCCCGGAAAGGAAGGCGCGATGCATCGGGAGGAATAATCGACACGCCGATGGGATACAGGGCGGTCTGCCGCTTCGCACGGTGCGCCTGCATCAGCGCCATCGCGTCGATGTAGCTCATCAGGTCGAGTGGTTCTCCGTTGTCGTCTGAGGGGCCCGCGTTGTCGATTTGCGGCGTAAATAGTTGCGACGACTTCTGCGGAATTGGATTATTCGACGTAGCGCGGAGCACTGCGTATGTCGTCATCGACGCCGCTACGCCAAAGCCGATCGCGACAACCATGAGTGAGGTAAGCAATGGATTGCGCCTAAGGCTGCACAGACCAAGCCGAAGGTAATAAGCGAACATTCCTTTGCCCTCTCCATAATCGAAATTTGCAACGGCGAAATGTTTACGGTGATGCGCTTGGCAAAAGCTGGAGTTTCAAGCGCCATGCAAGTCTGATGCGGACTCCTAAGGGCATCGCCGTATCTCAGGCCGCGGTCGGTGCAGCTGGAAGAACTCTCAGCAAACGACATGCCAACTAAATGTGTCGTACTTGTCTTTTTAATTCAGATAGTTGCGAATCATGGGCGTTACCGGGTCGCTGTCCGCGGACACTGTCCCCGGACAGTCGGACGATTGGTCGTCTGCCTTAAAAATGTCGAGATGGGGGATGGCCCGTAGCACATGCGCGGACTGTCATTCGATGGCATTTTAGAACTGTGGGGGTAGTTGGCCGAGGGGGCACATAGAAAGCCTTCGGAGCTTCACAGGGTCACACGGATACGGCGGATAGTTACGTCCGCTCCCGACCGAGGCTGTGTGAAAAACAAAGCGGAATGTTTCATGGCCCAGATCTTGATCAAAATCGGCGGTGTAGATGTGCATCTGACCAACTCGAGGTCAGTAACTCGGTCAGATTTCGCGGAGGAGGCACATCGTCAATAGTCAACTTGCGTTTTCACGCAGCCTGGACCCAGACAGGAACTCGGCAATCGCCACCATCAGTCTCAGTCAGCAAGGCGACTTGCGCAGACGCACAAAGCTGCATACTCTCCGCACGGAAAACCCTAGGAGGCACGATGTCCAGAGCAACACCGCTGCTCTTTTTGCTTCTGATCGCCGTAGTAATCGGACTGAGCTGGCGTCATTACCAGAACGCCAGGGCACTGTTGAGTGACTGGGCCAACTCCAACGGTTTGCGCATCCTGCACGCGAAATCCAACACCTTCTGGCTATCTGTCCCGCTGTCGATGTGGCTCACCACTTCGAAGTACCAGATGATCTTTCGCATTTCCGCGTACGACGAATCCACCCATCGCATACGTACAGGCCTGGTGCGACTGGGTACGCCCATATGGGGCATCATGGATCGCGATGCGGTAGACGTGTTTTGGGACAGCGAAAGCTGAGCCTTGAGCGATCGGTTGCTCCGGGTCCCCTAAGAAGGAGCAGGACCGACTGTTTCATTGAAAATGGCCGTTTGCGACCAGTGACAGGCACTTCTTTTGCGCTAAGGAAACGAATGCCTGTGGCCAAGGCGATAGGCAGGGATCTTTCGATCCAAACGAGCCGCGATACTCGCAACCGTTGCTAGACATCTCCCCGGCCATGAAGCCTAAACTTTCGGCCAACCTCAGAAAACGCTGCCATCGTAGCGGTGAGGATGAGCAGTGCTACAAGGATCCCCCAAAGTCGCTGCAATGCGGCAGATGCGTCTGTTGACCATGCGTAATCCTGTACAAAAATCATGATGAACCCGACGCCGAATTGGGTTCCTATGTAGCTCACTTCCCCCGATCCCGCCTGGACATGTGCGGCCAGCCAGACTCCAGTGCCCAAAACGAGCAAACAGAGGAAGGGAGTATCACCGATCAGCGGTAACAGCGGGGCCGCAAACAACACGGCGCAAAAGCAGCCCAAAAGGCGATTAAACATGCGTACGTGTACCGCTTCTTCAACGTGGCCGTTTAACAAGACGAGTGGTGACACAAGTAGAACGGCAATCACCGAAACCATCGACTGCACGAAATTTGGCAACGCGTGGAAATGGTTGACAGAACCAATAAGCGCAATAGCGATGGCGCCCTGCAGTGCCTGCCATATTCGTGTGGATCGTGAGCATTCGGCGACGTGTGGCGTAAAAGAGTCGCGGGAGCTTCGCTCTGAGGGCCCGGAAAGGTTAACTGACGAAGGGCCGCGGCGAAGCAATCGTTCAATGGAAAATGACGCTGCCGAGATCGTAGCCGTTGCGAGAACCCCCACGGAAACATCCAGGACTCTGTTCACGGCAAGACTGGGGGACGAATCGACGCCTACAGCATCACTGAGCACCATAATCGCGGTGACGGTTCCAAGAACCCAACTATAGGAATAGGGTGAACCAAGCATGCAGTAAACGCCAAGGCCGGAGACGAAGGAAAGCGCTACAACGGTCAGCCCGGATTGGCGAGACGCCATGGTTGCGAGCAGCACGCCGATCGACGCGCCGATTACCGTGCCAGCAAGTCGCTCCAGGCAACGCCGAAATACCACCGTGGGGCTTGCTCTGATGAGTGCATAGGCGCTTAGCGCCACCCACCAACGCTCTTTGAGGTTGAAAATATCCGCCAGATACACGGCAAAAACAACGGAAGCGACCGTTTGCGCACACAGTTTTCCGCGATCGCCCCGTAGGGTGACGAGACGAAGTTCCGTAACGACGCCGCCAGTTGTACGACGAAAATACCGGCGTAACATCGACATCTTCATGCGGCAGGATACCTCGTCAAGTCAAACACCTATTGAGCGTCGCGCTGCCCCTCTTTTGGCGGCCCCTTACCTGAAGCACGCGCGGCGTCGATGATCGCTGCTACCGCAGTCGGATTCGACAGCATTGGCATGTGGTTTGCATCCACCTTATCACTGTCGCGCCAAGTCGCTAGCATGTCTGCTTTCGATACAAACCGCACGCCATCTTCTCTGTTATTAAGCCTTCCAAGCCGAAACGATCGCTGGAGTCGAGTAAGCCCCGGCAGCAATTCCATGAATCCCAGGCTACCCCTATGAACAGATCAAGCAGAGCGACACGGTTTTGCTCTCGTCATCGGGTCATCGGGAATGGGTCCTTTTCGATTGAGATCCGCCACTGCCTGATTGAGATTTACGTACGGCGTGTACGTCGTTCGTAGGCTAGCCATGCCCGCTTCGACTCATCAGGATAACGAGCCATTCCGCAGGCCAGCACAAACGAACTGACCAAGGCGAGGTTCGTACCTTGACCCGTAAAAGGAGAAGGGCAATGGGCTGCGTCGCCAGCCAGCACTACCGTGCCCTGGGACCATGCGGGCATATCTATCTGGGCGAGTTCTTCATAATAAAACTGCGGCATCTCTTTCAAGGCTTCAATGATCCGAAGAGAGAAGCCACCCAAGCCTGCACATTTGGGTGCCACCATTTGCTTCTGCGCACCAGCATCGTGGCTGAATACTTCGGCGCCCTTTGTGCCGTAGCCAACGCCGACGCGGAGATTGTTTTGGTCGCGGCTTGGGTACATCGCTACGCTAGCCCTTACACAGAACAACCTGCTGCTATGCCGCGCCATGCGCAATCGCTGAAAGCCCTTCAAGTCGAGCAGGTAGGTCAAAGGGCAAACTCAAACCCCGGCAAGATTATTCAGAGGACGTCGTGCATTGAGTCTGATCGGCAACCTGACCTGTCCACCGCGCCCCGAATAGTCCGGGATAGATCCCCATGCATAAGGGATCGCCGATCTTTGTGCGGTTATATTGGTCGTAGTCGACCCATATTCTGTCGCCATGAATGCCCGGTCCCCAATCGCCAACCTTTAGGTAATACGACGTGCCCCTGTGATCGTCCACGTATTTCTGCGTAACCTGACTTGGATAGGCTTGCGGTGAGTGGTAGTCCAACAGGCGATTGAACAGCGCGGCCGTTGAGCCGCCGTAGATCAGGCACAGGACGCCCAACGCCAGCATTTCACCGAGCTTCGGCCTGTCAGCAACGACCACGCGCGTTGAAGCAACATAAAATGCGAGCCATAGCAGGATGCCCACTATTGCGGCGGGTAACAGGATGTCGCCAGGGTGCAAAAGATCTGACAGCACATTTGCACCGATCCCAAGGAAAAAAAGGGCGGCCACCAACGGTAAGAGCACGGGATCTTTGCTCTTGGGTCTTAGGAACGCCATCCGTCCGCTGCGAAAACTCTCAACTACATAACACCATGGAATGAGAGCAACGCCGGTAAATAACGCAGCTTGGCTGTTAAAGCCTACGGCGACCAGCGCGATCAATAATAAACCCGAGATGATCCAAACCGTCGAGGACTTGCTTGTTTCTTGGGTATCCATCGCTCCCCCTGGGCGCTGTGGCCATTTTTTGCGGTTGAGGAGGACGCCACTTCCCACGACGTCCCTGTCGTTCTCGCGAACAGGGCTCATTCTATCCGTTGGATAGGTACAGGGGCGGTGATGCGGGGATGTTCGATTACCAAACGAGTATGGGCGTTACTTTTGGTGCACCCGTCTCGTGTATTTCTCGGCAAGCCATTGATTGAAAATAACTATTCGATCTATATGAAAATCCATAGTTTATAAAACCCGCACAAACTATGTGCCTGAGAACAACTGAACAGAACTCCATAGTTTGTACGCTTTAGTACCCCATAGTCTGCGGGTTTAGTGGGCCATCAACGCGGACTATGCGTACAAACAGTACGCATAGCTTGCACATGGTCTTGGAAATCAGAAGGTTATCGCGCATCAATTGGCTTCGATGGGTACTTACGGAGCTCCACAGTATGTACATAGCCCTTCTCTGCGCACTTCACTTGCCCCGAATCAAGCGCCGAAGCGGGGCAAGCGGCACGACGGGCATGAATTCGTAAGACATCAGCTTCTCAGCCACGAACGGCAGCTCGTTGAGAATCGCTTTGGCTTCGTCGACCGATTCGACGTTCATCAGAAAAATAGGACCGAGCTTCTCTCGGAACCAGAACTGCTCGACCTTTCCATCAAGATAGAGCTGTAGAGTGGCAGGCGCTTCGTGCGGAATGTGCTTGTCGAACAGCTCGGGAGTGAGCGCCGCGCTAGCGGTCGCAATGGCCATGACTTTCATAATCGGATTCCTTATTTGGTCGGTGGATGTCGAAGGATTGGCGTTACGCGCGGATGGGCAGTCGCGTAAGCATCATCGCCTGCATGCCCTTGGGATCAGCCAGAAACGCTTCCATCGTGCCGCGTGTCTGCGCTCCGGCAACAACTTCGTCGTTGGTTCCGGCTTGCAGTGCGTCCAGCACGTCACCGACCACCTCCGCCGTCGTCATCCTGGGTTCCGGCATGACCGAACCCATGGATGTTTCGGTTTGCACGGCAACGACGCCGATGACTTGCGTCTTCTGCGCACCGAGTTCGGCGCGCAGGCTGCGCGTGAGCGAGAGCGCCGCAGCCTTTGAGGCAGCGTACGTGGCGGCGCGGGGCAAGCTGACGTACGACAGCATGGAGAGCATGTTGATCACCGCGCCGCCACCGTGGCTTGCCAACACAGGTGCAAATGCACGCGTCATCTCCAATGTCCCAAAGTAATTGACCTCCATTTCCTGTCGCGCACTCGCCGTGTCGTTAGCTGACAAGGCACCTTCGTACTTGGAGACGCCCGCATTGTTGATGAGAAGCGTCACGTCCGTGGCGACGTTGGCGGCAGCGGCCACCTGGTCGGCGTCGGTAACATCCAGCGGGAGTGGCACCAACCGCTTGTCGCCCTGTTGAAGGAGCTCATGCAACGAAGCGGTGTCGCGTGCAGCCACATAAATCTTCTTCACGCCGCGCTTGAGCAGTTCAGCGACGAACGCTGCGCCGATACCGCGATTGGCGCCGGTGACCAGGGCAATGGAATCTTTGATGTCCATGACGAAATCCTTAGATAGTGTGGGGAGGTGCGCCGAATGCTCCGGCGCACGGGGGCTTATGTGGCATTGAGTTGGTCGGCATGAAGGCGAGCAAACTCGCCCACGGACATCGAGCGGCGACCGGTCAGAAGCTCAACGTTGTTGTCGGCGCCGGACATGTGGCCGTGCTGGTAATCGAGCATCGCGCCGCCGAAGTGCTGTACGACATACGGGGGAAGTCCCATGTCGGTGATCGACGTAACGTATTCGGCGATGGCGATGTCCTGAAACACGATCTTGCGGCCGAGCGCCTCGGAGAGTTCGACGGCCATTTGCTCGTGATCCATTTCTACCGGACCGGACAGCGGAATCGTTTTACCGATGTGGTCGTCCGGATTCTTAAGAAGTGCCGCGATGGCGCGGCCTTGATCGGCGACAGCGATGGGTGAATGGCGGCCCTTGCCAGCGGGCAGACGAAGAATGCCGTGTTGCAGGTATGGCAACTGCCAGGGATAAAGCAACCATTCGAGGAAGAACGTGGGACGAAGATGGATGACCGGCACGCCCGACCAGTTGAACACCTGTTCGGAAATGTACGTGTCGCGGCAGGAGTCGCTGGTCGATTCGCGGTTGGCCGAACGCTGCGACAGATTGATGACGGCCTTGACGCCGGCTTCCTTCGCAGCTTGTGCGAAGTTGACCGTTGCGGCGATGAGACCTGGTGCAACCGGATAGACGAAGTAAGCAGCATCCACACCCTGCATGGCATCGCGCAGTGAATTGACGTTGTTGAAATCTCCCGCCACGATCTGGGCACCCAGCGCCTGAAGCGCGGTGGCGCGCTCGTCGATCGAGCGGACCATGGCTCGGACTTGGAGACCCAGCGCGATGGACTCGCGAACGGCGGCACTGCCGGTATCGCCGGTGGCTCCTGAAATAAGAACTTTCTTGGACATGACGGTAATCCTCGGGGTGAAGTAAGGGATGGCTTGGAGCCTTCGGCGGAGCGCTTCATGTGCTGCGTTTGCGTTCCGACAAGCTCACTATCGCGCCGGCTCCTGGGGGCCGGTAGCCTTCCATTTTTGCTATCACTTATCCGCAATCCGCATGGATCTTGGCCGAGGTGGCGTCATCCAAAACCACCGATCGGAGGCACTAAATCATCGAACCTGGCAGCCTGCGTTCTACGTTAAGATCCTGTCATAGATCGGTGCGACGCCTGGCGGGTACCGAATGTCATAACCTTCCAGGGTGAAGCGGGCATGGCTGTCAAGGACATTCTTACACTCAGGCTTTACACGCGCGTCGCGCACCTGGGTAGCTTTTCCGCCGCGGCGCGCGAGTGCGGAATGTCTCAGTCGCAGGTGTCGCGAATGATTGCTGATCTTGAAGCCGCTCTTGGTGCACGGCTCCTGTCGCGCACGACGCGCGCTGTCGTGTTAACGGAAGCGGGTGCGGAGTTCCTGGTGCGTATGGAACCCATCCTTGCCGCCATGGACGATGCGGAAAACAGCGTTCGAGAGACGGGTGAACTACGCGGCTTGTTACGTGTAAGCATGCCTTCGACGATGGCATCGAGAGTCGTACTACCTCGCTTATGGCGCTTCACAGAAGCGCATCCGCTTTTGCAAGTCGAAATTATTCTGGAAGACAAGCTCCAGGACATGGTTCGCGAAGCCATTGATGTCGGCATGCGCGTCGGTAATTTGCCGGATTCTGCGGGCACCGCTCGACTCGTCGGCCACATGCGGCGGGTCATCGTTGCGTCCCCTACCTATCTGGACCGTCACGGCACTCCACAAACGCCTGAAGAAATTCTTTCTCATCGCATCGTCGGTGGCCCGGCAAGTCCGGCGTCCTGGCAGTTCGAGCAAGACGGGACAACGAGCGCCATCTCACCACGTCCGAATGTCGTGACGAACGATACGGCCGGTGCCATCGCGGCGGCTGCGGCAGGATTGGGTATTACCTCGACGATGTCCTGGGCGTGTCGCGAGGAATTGAATCGCGGCGAGCTGGTGGCACTGCTTGCTGGATGGAAGACGCCCATACTTCCCGTGCACGCTTATTTTCCACTTGGTCGTGCGACGCGGTTACCGGCGCGAGCGTTTGTGGATTACATCGCAAACGAGCTTGGCGAGCTAGATGAATTGCGAAAGGCAGAGGGCTGATTGTTTGCCGATGCCCTTCTGTGTTGACGAGCGCGTTATAGGCTCATCAGTCAGAAGACGCGGCTAACTTATCGCCAACCTTGACGTGCGCAAGACTACTACGTAGAACGCCAACGCTCTTCGTCCCATTCATTTTTTCAAAGTGCCGTTGTGCTTCTTGCCAAAGCGGTGCTGCTCGTTCAAAAAGCACCTTGCCTTCAGGCGTGAGCTCAACAATGCGGCTACGGCCATCGGTCGGCGATGGCTGGACGCGCACATAGCCGTCACGCTCCAAGAAGCCAACCATCTTTCCCATCGCCGTCCGCTCAACGTCGAGACGTTCGGCGAGACCGTTGACCGTTGTGCTTTGTTGTTCGTTCAACGTCGCCAGGAGGAGAAATTGCGTGATCTTCAGCCCAGTGGGCTGAAGATGCGCATCGTAGAGGCGCGAGATCTGTCGGGCGGCCTTTCGCGTGGCGAAACAATGGCATTGATCAACGCCAACAGCTTGGTTGCCCGACAGCATTTCACACTCTCCTCGATCCATATAATCAGCTTTAGTGCTTGACGCACCCTTCAGACGAACGCAGTCCGGTTCTTTTCGATGAACTGGGTAACCGAAAGCGCCGGTGTGCCAGTAATCTTTTCGATCACGTCATTAGTGCCTTGGAAAATACCTTCCCTATAGTTCTGCGCAACCTCAACAAGATGCTGCACAAGGAACGTGGGGAACTTATACAGGTTTTCCATTTTTTCCTTGAATTCGTCGATGGACGCTGGGGCATACTCGATCTTTGCACCGAGAACATCACTCATGGCCGCCGCAATCTCGGTATGGTTCATTTCGACCGGACCGTGCAAGGTGTAGACCTTGCCGCCGTGTTCTGCCGGCTTGGCCAAGATATGCGCGATGACGCGGCCTTGGTCGTCGGCACTGATCGGAGCGTGACGTCCATTTTCAAACGGGAACTCGATCCTTTTCTTGGCCCAGATTTCCTTTGCGAAGTGCGGATACACAAGCCAGTCGGCGAAGAACGTGGGGCGCAGGTGTGTCGTAGGGACGCCTGACCCATCGAAAACGCGCTCGGAGACCCAATGGTCTTGTGCCGCATGACTTGTTGATTCTCGGCGCGCCGAGATTTGCGACATATTCACGATGGCGCTGACGCCAGCCTCTTTCGCAGCCTGCGCGTAATAGGCAGCAGCGCTGATGATCCCCGGTGCGATCGGATGGAGGAAATAGGCAGAACCGACCCCTTCCATGGCCGCACGGATATGGTCGATGTCGGTGAAGTCACCCACGGCGGTCTCCACACCGCGTGCTCGAAGCGCAGCCGCGCGCACATCATCTGAGCGCACGTAAGCTCTTACACGCTTGCCCAGGCGCAATAGTTCGTCGATGGCCGCGCCACCGGTACGGCCGGTTGCTCCGCTGACAAGAATGACCGAATTGTTCATGACTGGATCCTCTCAGAAATATAAGAGCATATGCCCGTAATGGCAAATATAAGAGCATATGCTCTTATATGCAAGAGGTAGATGCCTCAATGGGCTCAAACTCCCGCTAGGGCTCAGCGCGGCCTCCGTTTTTGACAGGTTCTTCAACGGCTATCCGGTGCCGCTCATCCTTCGAGAGGGCCGTTGGTGGGCTCGGACACCAGTCCCCATGAGGGACGCTCCAGCGGGTTCAAAAACCCAGACACTAACTGGAAAGCAATCGTGGCCATGCCGTCTTTGCAGCGGATTGTTAGCCGGACGTCGAGTCGATAGAGTTGCGCGGAATCAGTCGCTTATCGGCCGCGTTCAGAAAGGCGGCAAGGATGTATAACCGGGCATCATCGTCCGTCTATTAGGTAGTTAGGCCTTATCCATATGATTCTTCCGATGATGGGTCTGTTGTTTGTCGCTTTCGCTGCCGCGCCCCTTGGCGCCGCAATGCTTTACTTCGTGCATCCACGGCGCCGGCTCCTGCCGCTGGCACTGATTCCAGCTTTGGCCGCGGTTGGTTCGCTTCTTTTCTGCTGGGGTTTAGCTGTCGGTTTAGAACGGTTCTTCGCTTCGCAGCAGGCCGGCGGCATTGGCTTCTTTGGCGGCTACGTTCTTGGCGGGTTCCGACCCATAACGGACATCCGCATCGCTGAAGGCCCGCTTCCGACCGGGAGCGGTCGCAGCAAAAGCCCCTTCTAAATCACCGATTCGAGCACGCTTTATGACCACTCGGAGTAATGGCAAGCCACAGTCGGAAGGAGCCACCCTGGTTGTCTCTGCCGGTTTCGTCATCCTTCTTGCGCTGTTCGGCTGGCGCATCTTTCCTGCATGGGACCGCGTCAACAATATGCGGATTACCCTGGTGGTCTTACCCGGGATATTGCGTGCCATTAATCTCCCTGCAGACCAGGCACAGACGGCATTGACTGCGCCGGTTCGTGTAGGCCGTGGGGCCGTAAGCGCGGTAGACCTGGGCATCATCCAGGCTGCCCCGGACGGCGATCACAGCAGGGTATTCTGGAGCCGCCTGCCCCTCGGAGTCTGTGAAGGATTGCAGGTCCACGCACGCGAAATGTCCACTGATTTCACGGGCCTGATTCTCACGGTACCCGGGCATACGTGGCGCGACGCCAAGGACGTCCTGGTCACGAATTGCAAGTCCTTACCTGCTGGTTTCACTCTGACGGTGGAGCGAAAAAAATGAGATTTTGCAGGCTGACCAATCGGAAGTCCGCTTCCGATCCGAAGCAGACGTGGTCTACCGAGTTCATCGGATTGTCTACAGAAATCAGCCTACGAACCGGCACTAACCTCTTGATTTAGCGGTAGTCCCGTTCGGGGTTGAAAACACCATAGTTTGTAAAGGTCGAAAACACCAAAGTCTGTGTTTCCCTTACAAACTATGCGCATCGGAACAAAACACGTGCCCACCAGCGGCAATTAAGCCACGCCCCATTTGCACCAATTCTGCGCATTGTCCATGATGGTGCAATGAGCGAGCTGGGGTTTCAGAGCTGGGCGGAGCAGATGGCGACCGGGTTGGCGGTGGTCGATGGGCGGTTGCGGGTGCGGTGGATCAACGCGGCGTTGGCGGAGTTGCTGGGGTTGGGGTTGCGGCATGCGCAGGGTCAGTCGCTGGCCGGGTTGTTGCCGGAGGGCGGGGTGGCGGGGCAGGCGGTGCGCAGCCTGGCCGAGCAGCGGTCGGTGCAGTGCCGTGGCGTGGCGCTCAGTGGTGTGCATGGCGGCGCGCTACGCGTGGATGTGTCGCTGCAACCCTTGGACGCCGATAGCCTGCTGGTAGAAGTGCATGCGCTGGCCGAAGCCGCGCCGGCGGTGTCGCCCTTGTCGGCGACACTGCGCGGCTTTGCGCACGAGGTGAAGAATCCGCTTGCGGGTTTGCGCGGTGCCGCGCAGTTGTTGCAGCGCCGGCTGGATGATGCGGACATGCGCGCGCTCGCCGGGCTGGTGATCGCTGAGGCGGATCGGTTGGCGACCCTGGCGAACCGGCTGCTGCATCACGACGGCGCGCCGCAGCTGGCCGACGTGAATTTGCATCACCTGCTCGAACGCTTGAGCGAATTGATTCTGGCCCAAGCATCGCCGCCGCGCCTGCGCCACGATTACGATCCCAGCCTGCCCGATGTGCGCGGCGATGCCGATCGCTTGCAGCAGGTGATGTTGAACCTCGCGCGCAACGCGATCGAGGCCGGTGCGCGCACACTTACATTGCGCAGTCGCGTGGAGCATGGCGTGCGGCTGGGCGAGCACATGTTCCGCAGCGCCTTGCGGCTGGATGTGATCGACGACGGCCCCGGCGTGCCGGCCGCCCTGCGCGAGACGTTGTTCGAGCCGCTGGTGTCCGGGCGTGCGGATGGCACGGGGCTCGGCCTTGCGCTCTCGCGCGAAATCGCGCACGAGCATGGCGGCGAACTGCGTTATGTCAGCCGCCCCGGCGAAACCGTCTTCTCGCTTTACCTTCCCTTGCCCCCGCGCACGCCCGCGCCCACCGCAGGACGCTCCGATGGCTAAACCTTCCGATACCACCGGCATCTGGATCGTCGACGACGATCGCGGCGTACGCTTCGTGCTGGCCGAAACATTGCGCGACGCGGGGTTGCCGGTGCGTGAATTCGGCGATGCGGCCAGTGTGCGCGAGGCGCTGCGCGAAGCCACGCCTGCCTTGCTGATTACCGATGTGCGCATGCCCGGCGAAAGTGGCCTGGCGTTGCTGGAAGAATTGCGCGCGCGCGAGGTCGGGCCGGTGATCGTGATGAGCGCCTACACCGACGTGGCCACCACCGCGGCCGCGTATCGTGCCGGTGCGGTGGATTATCTGGCCAAGCCGTTCGATCTCGATCAGGCGCTGGCCGCTGTGCAACGTGCCCTGGCGGACGTGCCGCACGAGGAAGTGGACGCGACGGCGGTGACGGAACCTTCGCATGCGCTGCTCGGCGAAAGCGCGCCGATGCGGCAGGTGTTCCGACTGATCGGGCGCGTGGCGGCCAGCGATCTCAACGTGCTGATTACGGGTGAAACCGGCACCGGCAAAGAGTTGGTGGCGCGCGCGCTGCATGATGAAAGCGCGCGCCGCGGCAAGGCGTTCGTGGCATTGAATACGGCGGCCATTCCCAGCGAATTGCTGGAGAGCGAGCTGTTCGGCCACGAAGCCGGCGCGTTTACCGGCGCGACGCGGCGCGTGGCCGGACGTTTCGAACAGGCCGAAGGCGGCACGCTGTTCCTCGACGAAATCGGCGACATGCCGTTGATCCTGCAGACGCGGTTGTTGCGCGTGCTGGCGGAAGGCGAGTTCTATCGGGTCGGCGGGCGCGAATTGATCCGCTGCAACGTGCGCATCATCGCTGCCACGCATCAGGATCTGGATGCACGCGTGGCGGCCGGACAGTTTCGCGCCGATCTCAAACATCGCCTGGATGTGGTGCGCATCGAGTTGCCGCCGCTGCGCGAACGGCGCAGCGATATTCCCTTGCTGGCGCAGCATTTTCTGGCCGGTACCACGCAGGAGTTGAAACTGCCGCCTAAGCGCTTTTCCAAGGCGGCGTTGAAGGCGATCGCGCAGCGCGATTTCCCGGGCAATGTGCGCGAGTTGGAAAACCTGTGCCGGCGGCTGGCGGTGATCGCCGCCGGCAACGAAATCCTCCCGGCGGACCTTGGCAGCACCTCGGCACATGTGCAGCGCGGGGACTGGACTGATGCCCTGCGCGACTGGACCGACCGCGCGCTGGCCGATGGCGAGGCGGACATTCACACGCGTGCACGCGAGACGCTCGACCGCGTGTTGCTGGAAGCGGCGCTGGCTGCCAACGAGGGGCATCGCCAACATGCCGCGACCGCGCTGGGTGTGGGCCGCAATACGTTGACGCGCAAACTGGGCGCGTCGCGCACCCGCCGCAAACCATGACGATTCAATCGGAGCCTGAGCCGTGCCGACCTTGACTATCCGCCCCGCCACGCGCGGCGACATCGACCACATCGCCGCCTGGAACGCGGCCATGGCGTGGGAAACCGAGCAAAAACACCTGGATTTGGAAGTGCTTACGCCCGGTGTCGCGGCGGTGTTCGACGAGCCGCGCCGCGGCTTCTACATGGTGGCCGAGCATGACGGGCAGGCGGTGGGCTGCCTGTTGGTGACGTACGAATGGAGCGACTGGCGCAATGGCGACTTCTGGTGGATCCAGAGCGTGTACGTGGCGCCTCATGCGCGTCGCGGCGGCGTATTTCGCGCGTTGTATGGCGAGGTAGTGCGGCGTGCCTGGGCGTCGGGCGCGGTGGGTTTGCGCTTGTATGTGGAGACCCAGAACGAGCGTGCGCAACGCACATACCGTGAGCTTGGCATGTCCGAGTGCCATTACCGAATGTATGAGCAGATGATCTGACGGCCGCGAGCGCTGGGTTTTCCCGCGGAGGGAGAGGGCGCCCTTGTCGCTCAGGCCGGCTGTTCGGCCAGACGCTGTTGGAATATCGCCGCCGGCATGGGCGCGCCGAACAGAAAGCCCTGCATTTGCGAGCAGCCGGCTTCGCGCAAAAAGGTACTTTGCACTTCCGTTTCCACGCCTTCGGCGATCACGTCCTTGTTGAGGCTGCGTGCCATGTCGATGATCGCGCTGGTGATCGCGGCGGTTTCGGCGTCCAGGGTGATATCGCGCACGAATGCGCGATCGATCTTCAGCGCGTCCACGGGGAAGTGCTTGAGGTAGGCAAGGCTGCTGTAACCCATGCCGAAGTCGTCCAGCGAAAGGCGCACGCCGCGTTGGCGGATGCGGCGCAGCAGGCGGATGGTGCCGTCGCCGCCGCCCATCATGGTGCGTTCGGTCAGTTCCAGTTCGAGCAGGTTCGGATCCAGGCCCGTTTCGTTGAGGATCGCGTCGAGCCGCTCGTAGAAACCCGCATACTGAAATTGCAGCGGCGAGACGTTGACCGATACCGGAATCGCCCAGCCTTCGCGCTGCCACGCGCGTGCCTGCAGGCAGGCTTCGCGCAACACCCACGTGCCGATGGAGACGATCAGTCCGGTGTCCTCGGCGACGGGAATGAACTGGTCGGGCACAAACAGGTCCTGACCGTTCACCTGCAGGCGCAGCAGCGCTTCGGCGCCCACAATATGGCCTTGGACGGCATCGACCTTCGGCTGGTACTGCAGCGAAAGTTCGCCGTGCGCCAGGGCGTGGCGCAACACGTTTTCGATGCGCTGGCTGGCGGCCGTGCGCTGGCTCATTTCCGGCGAATAGAAACAGTAGCCATGGCGGCCCTGCACTTTCACCTCATACATGGCGGCATCGGCGGTGCGCACCAGCGCATCCGGTTCGGTGGCGTCGTTGGGAAACAGGCTGATGCCGATGCTGCAGCGGACATCCAGTGGCGGCAGGTGCGCCACGCGCGTGTGCGCGCAGGCGTCGAGCAGCTTCTGTGCGAAAGTGGCCGCTTCCTCGGCACCGTCCACGCGCGGCAATAGCACGACAAATTCGTCGCCGGAATAGCGGAAGGCCAGATCTTCGCTGTCGCGCAGCGCGCTGCGGATCTGCTGCGCCACCGCCTGCAGCACCTGGTCGCCGACGCCGTGCCCGAGTGTGTCGTTGATGCGGCGGAAGTGATCCAGGTCCAGATAAAGCAGCGCGCATTGGCGATGCCGTTGCGTGGCCAGCGAGGTGGCCTGCTCGATGCGTGCGTACAGCAGGCTGCGGTTGGGCAGGCCGGTCAAGGTGTCGTGCTGCGCCAGCTGAATCATTTTCAGCGCCAGCATGCGGTTCTCGCTGATGTCGTGGCAGACCAGTACGCCGCCGGTGACATTGCCGGCGTGGTCGTGGATCAGCGCGGCCGAGGTTTCGATCGGCGTTTCGAAGCCGTTGCGGTGAAGCAGGATCGCCCGGCCGCTGAAATCGACCAATGCGTTGCGTCGCATCGCCTGGCGCAAGGGATTTTCCAGCGGCTGGCGGTTGTTGATGTCGCGCACGCGGAAAATGTCGTCGAGCGGGCAGCCCCTCGCATCGGCGTTGGACCAGCCGGTCATTGCCTCGGCGATCGGGTTGAGCGAGGTGACATTGAGGCCGACGTCGGTAGTGATGACCGCGTCGCCGATGGAGTTCAAGGTGACTTCGGCCAGCTGGCGTTCGCGGAACAGCGCTTCTTCGTATTGTTTGCGCTTGGTGATGTCCTGCACCTGGCTGACGAAATAGTTCAGCTGCCCCGCTTCGTTGCGCACCAGCGACACGCTCAACATCACGTGCACGACGTGGCCGTCGCGGTGCAGGTAGCGCTTTTCGGTCTGGAAGGCCTCGCGCTTGCCGCCGGCCACCAGCGAAGTGAGTGTGTCGCTCACGGTCAGGTCGTCCGGATGGGTGACGTCGCGCCAGGTCATGGCGCGCATTTCGGTTTCGTTGTAGCCGAGCATTTCGCACAGCGCGGCGTTGACGCGCTGGTAGCGGCCGCCGGGCAGGATCAGCGCCATGCCCACCGCCGCGTGCTGGAACGCCTGCGAGAAGCGTTGCTCGCTGTCGCGCAATTGTTCTTCCAGCGCGTGCCGCTCGGTGATGTCGGTGAACACGGTAAGTACGCCGCGCAACTGGCCGTTCTCGTCGCGGTCGGGCTTGAAGGTGCCGTGCACGTAGCGGTGCTCGGGGCGGTCGAACAGCTCGCCTTCGTAGCTGGAAGGATGGCCATCCAGCGCTTGCAGCAGCGCACTGCGCACGCGCAGGTAGCTTTCCGGATCGAGTACTTCGCTGACCAGGCGCCCGATGATCCGCTGCGGGTCGATCTCGAACCAGTGGCGGTGCGCCTCGTTGGCAAACCAGAAGCGCTCCTCGGGGCTGATGTAGGCGATCAGCGCCGAAACATTCTGTACCACGTGCGCAAGCAGCTCCGGCCCCGGTTGCAAGGGGCGCGGATGACCTTCTTTAGGCTGCGTCACCTTCGGCACGTCGATCTCCCGGCTCGAACGTTCCTGGCACTGGCCCGCACATCATGCGCCGGACCAGGTGCGGTTTGCATCTTCCGGGCCAAGGGCGGCGTGGGGAGTTAATGCAGGGCGGCCGCCGGTGCGCCGAGGGCGCCTTGCTCGTCCAAGTGGATGCGGCCCAGCGCGTGCAGATCGCTGGCGATGCCGAAACGGTCGGCCAGGGTGGCGACCAGCGAACCCAGCGCCGCCGCATGCAGGGGATATCCATGGGCCAGCATGCGGGCCCGGCCGGCAGGTCCGCGCTGCGCGAGGGTCACCACCACCACGCCCAGGCCCGCGGCCTCGTGGGCGTATAAGGTGGGCGCATCGTAGGCGTCGTCGGCGTCGGCGACTATTTCCGCAAGCCAGCCTTCGCCCGCATCGATCGTCCGATCGCCTGCCGCATCCAGTTGCAGCGGCAGGCCGTGCGCGTGCAGCAGCGCCGCGTATTGGCGCAATTCGAACACCACCCCGGCCAGCGCATGGCTGCGTTCGGCGTCGTCGCCTTCCTGGGCTGCAAGCCACTGGGCGGGCGATTGCGCGTGGATCTTGCCGTCGGCGTAGCGAAAGGCCAGGCCGCGCGCGCTGAGCGTGGCCTCGCCGCGATAAGGGGTCAGCAGCGCCGCTTCCAACAGTTGCCAGAGCGGGGCGAGGTTGACGTGCTCGTACTGCACGCAAGTGAGCGCGAGCAGGTCGTTGCGGCTGAGGTAGCGCGCGTGTTCCAGGCGCACGCCCAGGTGGCGCATCAGCCAGTCGGCGGTACGCGCGCCGGCTTCGCCGCGGCCGACCAGTTCCACTTCCAGGCGCTCGGACAGCGTCTGCACCCGTGCTTCGGGCACGAGCAGGCTCAAGGGCAACAGGCGCATCGGGCCGTCCGCGTAGGCACGGTCCGGCTCCAGCGTCTGGGCCGGCATGTGGCCGTCATGGCTGCCGAAGGCCACCACGTTTTCCAGCTGGCCGCGGGGCACGCGGCGCGCCAGTTCGTCCAGCGTGGCCCAGACCGGAAAGCCGGGGCGCAGCAGTTCCACCGCGTCGAAGGAGGCGCCGGCCAGCGCCAGCCGTGCCTGCACCACCTCGGGCACCAGCGCGTGCAGGTCCTCGGCGATCAGTGCGGCCAGCTCGGCGGCGTCATCGCGGGCCAGGCTCAGGCGTTGCGGCGGCTCGCCAGGGGACAGTTCCAGCGCCAGTACGGCGGGCAGGGCTTGCAGCGGGCCGGCTTCCACGGGGTGATTCCGTCAACAAAGGGAAGCAAGTCTAACATTTGGCCTTCTGGCACCGTTTCGGGCTTTCGTCGCGGGACGGAGCGGGTTAGCCTTGGGCGATCGGGCGTATTTGGATAGTCTGGCTATGGAAAACACGCAGCAACGTGTCGGTGTGATCGGCGGAGTGCGGATTCCCTTCTGTCGCAATAACACGGCGTATGCGGATGTGGGCAACTTCGGCATGTCGGTGAAGGTGCTCGGATCGCTGGTGGAGCGCTTCGGGCTGCATGGTGTGGAACTGGGCGAAGTGGCGATGGGCGCGGTGATCAAGCACTCCTCGGAGTGGAACCTGGCCCGCGAAGCCCTGTTGAGTTCGGGTCTGGCGCCGACCACCCCGGGCATCACCACCGCCCGTGCCTGCGGTACCTCGCTGGACAACGCCATCATCATCGCCAACAAGATCGCCGCCGGCCAGATCGAGGCCGGCATCGCCGGCGGTTCGGATACCACCAGCGACGTGCCGATCGTCTACAGCCAGCGCCTGCGCAAGCGCCTGCTGGCGGTCAACCGTGCCAAGACGCCGATGGAAAAATTCAAAACCGCCGTGCGCGGTTTTTCCTTGCGCGAGTTGAAGCCCTCGTTCCCGGGCGTGGCCGAGCCGCGCACCGGCATGTCGATGGGCGATCACTGCGAAAAGATGGCGCGCGAATGGCACATCGGCCGCGAGGCGCAGGACCGTCTGGCGCTTGAGAGTCATCGCAAGCTGGCGGCCGCTTACGAGGCCGGCTTCTTCGAGGACCTGGTGGTGCCTTTCCGCGGCTTGAAGCGCGACGGTTTCCTGCGTCCGGACACGACGATGGAAAAGCTCGCCACGCTCAAGCCTGCGTTCGACAAGAGCTCGGGCCTGGGCACGCTCACCGCCGGCAATTCCACCGGCTTGTCCGACGGCGCGGCGGCGGTGCTGCTGGCCAACGAGTCATGGGCGGCGCGGCGCGGGTTGAAAATCCAGGCGTATCTGCGCGATGCCGAGGTGGCGGCGGTGGATTTCGTGCACGGCGAGGGCCTGTTGATGGCACCCACCGTGGCAGTGCCGCGCATGCTCGCGCGGCATGGCCTCACCCTGCAGGATTTCGATTTCTACGAAATCCACGAAGCCTTCGCCGCGCAGGTGCTGTGCACGCTGCGCGCGTGGGAGTCGGCCGACTACTGCAAGCACCGCTTGGGCCTGGACCAGCCGCTGGGCAGCATCGATCCGGCCAAATTGAACGTGCATGGCTCCAGCCTCGCGGTGGGCCATCCGTTCGCCGCGACCGGTGCGCGCATCGTCGCCACGCTGGCCAAAATGCTGGAGCAGAAAGGTTCCGGCCGTGGCCTGATTTCCATCTGCACGGCCGGCGGCATGGGCGTCACCGCGATACTCGAGCGCTGATTTACAACACCCCCGTCACCCCCGCGCCGAAGGCGGTAATCAAGCGCGTGTAGAGCAGCTTGGGCGAAATGTCGACGTCGGGGAAATCGCCCACGGGCGTATAGCACTGGTCAAAATGCGGATCGGTGGGCAGCAGCGGCCCGCAGCCGGGCTTGATGTCGTAACTGGTGGCGTAGCGGAACGGCCACAGATCGAACAGCGGCAGCTTGGCCGACACATCGCCGATGGCGCGGCTGATGGTGCCCAGCACGGGGATGGTCGGCTTGCGTTCGGCGATCACCCACGCGTTTTGCGGTTCGGTGGCGACCAGGATCGAGGCGCGCAGCGCCCGCGCGAAGCGCGCGTCGTAAACGATCACCCCGGCTTCGGTATTGTAGTGGTCCGAGCGCGGATCGAAGTTGTGGGAGCCGACCATCGCCACGTCATCGTCGATCACCAGCGACTTGGCATGCAGGCCGAAGCGGCGCCCCTCGCTCAACAGCGGCGCGGGCCGGTTACGGCGGCCGTTGCTGCCGAACAGGCCGGGCCGGCGGTCGGTGCCGGGAAAGCGCCGGGCGGTCTTGCCTGCGGATGCCTGCGCGGAAGGCGCGCCGTCATCGTCTTGTTCTTCGTCCACCACGTTGGCCTGGGTGTAGGCATCCATCGCCAGCGGCGCATGCGGCTTCATCTCGTAGATGTCGAAGCCGTATTGGGTGAGATAGCGCTTGCGGTGCTTGTAGGACACCGCATAGACCGCGAAGGCGTCGGTGGAGGCCAGCGAATTGGTCGATACGATGATCCGCGGCGCGGGGTGTTCCCTGTGCAGGCGCCTGAACAGCTTTTTTGCGCGGCGGCTCATCACCAGGTACGGCGTCTGCAGCACCACCTCGCGATGCGCATTGCCGACCAGGCGCATCAGGTTGGCGGTAAATTGCAGCGCCTCGCGCTTCTGGGGCTGCTCGGTCTTGGCCGGGCGATCGCTGAAAAACTCCACCTTGCCCGTTCGCATGGTGGGGTCGATCAGGTGCGCGGCGAGCCAGTCGGGATCTTCCGCCTCCGCCTGCGCCTCGGCCACGCGCGCGGGGTTGGTGTAGTGCGGCGCGGGCCACGGCGGCGGCGCGGGGTCGGCGCGGATCAGGCGATTGACGTCGCGCAGTTGGATCAACGGCACCGAGCGCTTGAGGTTCCAGAACAGGTTGAAGCTTGCCGCCATCTGGTGCGCCGCCGGGCCGCCGACCATGACGTCGCGGTCGACGTAGTTGAAGTCGTTGTCCCAGTTGAAATAGCGGTCCTGGTAATTGCGCCCGCCGGTGATGCCGATGCTGTCGTCCACCAGCAGCAGCTTGTTGTGCATGCGCTGGTTGAAGCGGATGAAACAGCAGACCAGGCCGGCGGCAAATTCCAGCGGCGTGGTGCGCGAGCTGTGGAAGGTGGGGTTGTAGATGCGCACGCTCAGATGGGGGCTGACGCGCGTGAGCCGCTCCAGCATGGCCGGGTCTTCGAACGAAAACAGCTGGTCGGCAAGAATGCGCACGTCCACGCCGCGGCGTGCGGCGGCGATCAGTTCGTTGAGGATCAGTTGGCCGGTGTCGTCTTCGTCCCAGATATAGGTCTGCACGTCGATCGACTGCCGCGCCGCTCGGATCAGGTTGATGCGCGCGACCAGCGCCGCCTGGCTGTCGTCGAGCAGGGTGACGACGTGTTCGGGCTGCTCTGGCGTGGAATGGGCCAGCGCATCCTCGGCGTCGTCGAGCAGGGGCGAGGGTGCGGCGCAGCGGTCGGCGCGCGTGCAGGTGGTCTGCCGGTCGATGCTTGCGGCGACGATCGCGTCGGCCTGGCGGACATGCGCGCGACTGGTCGCGCAACCCTGCAGCAGGGCCGCCACGAAAACAGGAATCAGTAAGCTGCCGCGCAGATGCATGCCGCGGATGATAGCCGCCGCTTAGCGACTTTCGCGTTGCAGCGTGATGCTAAGGTTCAGGTCCACGCTGTCCGAAAGCGCCAGGCGGTCGCTGGTCATGCCGAATGTGCTGCGGTGTACGCGTCCGCTGAGCTGGATGCGGCAGGGCGCTGCCGCCAGGTGTTCGCAGTGCGCCGGTTGCACGATAAACCGCACGGGCGCGGTGACGCCGCGCACGGTGATGTATCCGCTGAGCGTGCCGCCCTGGTCCAGTTGCTCCTGTCCGATCGGATCGGACACGAAATGGATGATCGGATGGTGGGTGGCATCGAAGAAATCCGGTGCCAGCACCCAGCGGCGCAGCCGCTTGGAAGGCATGGCCACGCTATCGACCGGAATGTCGGCGTTGACTACCCAGCTATCGGGGCGCGGGCCCGGTACGACATCGCCGGCCACTTGCGAGAAATGGCCGTTGACGCTTTCCAGCCAGAACACATGGACCTGGAAGGTGGCCTGCGAGGTGGCCGAATCGATGCGGTAATCGTCATCGCGGGCGACGGCACGCGCGGACCACAACAACACTAGACACAAGCAGAACGCGAACCGCCCAAGCCTCACGGCGACCAGAACGCATCCAGTCGTGCGTTGCCCGGTTCCAGCGGGCCATCCAGGTGGAGCACGGCCAATCCGGCCGGCGGCATGCCACGAAAGTCATCGGAGCGGCCTTCGACCAGCAAGGCCACCAGCCGTTCGATCCCAGGGTTGTGACCGATCAGCAGCACCGTGTTGGCGTCGTCGTGCTGATCGAGCAGGGCCAGCAATTCGCCCGGCGTCGCGTTGTAGATTTCCGGCGCCATGCGCATGTCCGGCGTCGGCTCCAGGGCGGACAGCGCAAGTTGCGCGGTGGCGCAGGTACGCTCGGACGGCGAGCAGAGCACGCGGTCGGGGCGTACGCCATGCGAGCTCAACCAGGTGCCGGCGGCACGCGCCTCCTGTTCACCGCGTCCGCTCAGGCGGCGCACGACATCCTCGCCGCCCGGCGGTGCGGGCTGGGCTTCGGCGTGTCGCAGCAGGATCAGTTCGTGCATGGTCGTAGGTTCTCCATAAAGACACGCCGGTTTAATCCGGCGCGGAAGGTGCTCAGTGCTGGCGCTTGATCCAGCGCAGCAGGGGCGCCCAGTCGTGCTGGTGGCCGCGCACCTGTTCGGACCCATAGTCGAAGATGCCCTTGCCCAGCGACGTCAACAAAACATAGGCCTGGGTGTCGCGCAATTGCGCCACCACCGGGAACGGCGATTGCTCGGCCAGCTGCTCCATGGCGTCCTGGCTGGCGTGGGTCCACGGCTTGAGGCGATTGCCTACAACCGCCACGGGCAATTTCCCACGCTTGATGCGGCTGATGCCGTGCAGGTGCTTGAGAAAATTCAGTGTCGCGTGCAGGTCGAAGGACGACGGCAGCGCGGGCACCAGTACTACGCTGGCCTTTTCCAGGTAGGGTTCGAGTTCTTTCTCGTGCGAACCGGCGGCGGTGTCGATGAGTACGCGATCGGTATCGTCGGGCAGTTTGTCCAGCGCCTTGCGGCCGCCTTCCAGCGCCAGCACGCCGGGCACGTTGTCTGGCCGGATGCTGGCCCAGCGGAAGCTCGAACCCTGCGGATCGCTATCGACAATGGCCGTGCGCTTGCCGTCCTGGGCCCAATGCGAGGCCAGCTGGGTTACCAGCGTGCTCTTGCCGCAACCGCCCTTGCTGCTTGCTACCAACACCGTGACCATCGACTACCCCTAATGGCGTGAGGTGGCCCAAGGGTAGCGGGGGAAAGCGGAACTGTGAACAGGCCCTAGTTGGTTTTGCCCGCCTGCTCGTCGGCCGGGGCATCGGTGGGGATGCCGTCGTCGCGCAGGGCGGCCAGCACCAGGCTCATCTGCGTGCCCCCGTTGCGGGCCAGGGCCAGCAGGTGCTGGGACTGGCCCCTGTCGTTCTGCGCGCGCAGGGACAGCTCGGCGAAATTCTGCACCTGCCACACCAGGTTGCGGCGCGCGGTTTTCGCGTCCTGCTGCTGGGCCGGATCGGGATTGAGCACTTCGCGCAGATGCAGGCCCAGCGAACGCGCCAGTGGGCTGGAACCCCACTCCAGCGTCTTGCCCAGTTTCAGGCAGTCGTCCTTGACCGAAGGATCGCTGGGGGCGTTTTTCTCGCAGAAAGTTGCCGTTTCGCGCAGGGCCGGCTGAGGCATCCCCTGGGCGCTGCCGAAGGCGATCAGCAGCTGCACGCCGTTGGCACCGGCGGCGGAGTTGGGGTCGAGCGTGGCATTCGGGGGCGGCAGCAGGCTGACCGCGTTGGCCAAGGCCATAAGGCCGATGCCGGAATAATCGTCATACAGCTTGGCGGAGGCCGCCTTGGCCAGATCCTGGCGCACATCCTGCGACTTGAGGTTGTTGGCGTCCTGACCCAGCTTGAGCAGCCACACCGCCGCGTTGTCCGGCGCCTGCTGCAGCAGTTGTGCCAGTGCGTCGGCGTTGGGGCAGCTGGAATTCTTTGGATCGCAATCGGCCAGGCGGGCCCAGTTTTCGGCGGGGCCGGCATCGTCGGCGCGCGCGGCGCGTTCGATCAGCGCGTGGAAGGAGTTCACCTTGCTCTGGTTGGGCAGGGGGCGGGCCAGCAGGGCCGCCGCCAGCAGGCGCTGGGCATCTCCGCTGGGCGACAGCACGTTGACCAGGTCGCTCTGGAACGAAGCCAGCGCCTGGCTGCGCGCCTGGGCGGGCTTTTTGGCAATCGGCGTCGCGGGATGCGCGTGCTGGGCGACCGCCAGCGCCGGGACGGCGAGTGCGCAGGCCAGGGAAAGGGCTACAGGGCGACGCCAACCACGCATCGAGGTACTCCGTCATTCATTCATAAAGTCACCAGCATAGCGTCCCGGCGTTGAGGATGTTCTGAACAGCCGGCGGAGCCCGCGCCGGCCAGCTGCTAGCATGGCCTTCTGCCCAGGCGGTACACAGGAGAGTGCTGTGGAGTCGTTTTCGTTGTTGTCCCAGGGGACCGCGCCGTGGTTCGTCGGCTGGGGAACGCTGGCGTTGATCAATGCGGGCCTTGCCCAGGGCAAGAATCGCAGCGGCCTGCTGTGGTTCGCGCTGTCGGTGCTGTTCGGCCCCTTCGCCACCCTGGCGCTGGTGTTGCTGCCGAAGGTGCGCGAGCGCTTGTTCTGATTGAAAAATCGGGCAAATCCGATTTCTTGAGCGCGTGGCCGGGCATTAGCCTCTTCCATGAAGCAGGCCGTATTCGATACGACCCGCAGACTTGGTCTGCCTTGGATGCCGCCGCCCGAGGGATGCCGCTTAGAGGTCTTCATGTACGAGATCGCGCTCGCTTGTGCCCGAGATGTCGATGGCATCGCCGCGTTGCTGCAAGCCAATTCCGCCGACCGCGGAGGTTCGCTGACCGGCGAATTTCCGCAGGACAAAGTGGCGCGCATGGCACTCAACGGAGCGCCGGTGATGGTGGCGCATCGGCATGGCCGGGTGGTGGGCGTCTTGTTCAGTGCTCACAAAGATGCCCCGGCACCGCCTTCCGTTCAGGCGATGTTGGCGGCGTGGCCCGGCGGCCCGGATGCCTACGTGTATGGCCCGGCCTGTGTCGCCGATAGCGAGCGCGGGCAAGGTGTGCTGGGCCAGCTATATGCCGCTTTGCGCGAACATCGTCCCGGCCAGGAAGCTGTGCTTTTCATTCGGCGCGACAACGCCGCCTCCTTGCGCGCCCACGAGCGGCTTGGCATGCGCGAAGTGGCGGGTTTTGTGTTCGATGACAGCGGCTATGCCGTGCTGAGCGATCGCCAGCGCGAAACCATCCGCAACCAGGGCGCTTGATTGCGCGGCGCCCGGAGCATGCGGCGCCAAGCCATATTGACGCCACGAATCTTGCTCGAAGGCGGTTTACTCGCCCAGCGCTTCGCGCATGAATTCGGGCAACGCCAGCGCACCCTTGTGCACGTCGGCGTTGTAGTAGCGAGTGGGGAAGTTCTTGCTGATCGCGCCGCGCTCGCGGAAGCCGGCCAGGTCGCCGCCCTTGCGCGCCATCGTGCAGCTCCACCAGCCGGTGGGATAGCACGGCTGCGGAAACGGCAGGGTTTTCACCGCGTTGAAACCGGCCGTGCGCATCGCCGCGCGCATCGACTTGATCAGCTCCAAATGCGCCAGCGGCGATTCGCTCTGCTGCACCAGGATGCCGCCATGACGCAGCGCCTTGTGACAACTGGCGTAGAACGCGGCGTTGAACAGGCCCTCGGCGGGACCGACCGGATCGGTCGAGTCGACGATGATCAAATCCAGCGAATCGGGCTCGGCCTCGGCCATGTACTTGATGCCGTCGATGAACAACAGCTCCGCACGCGGATCGCCGTTGGACTCGCACAGTTCCGGAAAATACTGCTCGGCCAGGCGAGTGACGCGCTCGTCGATCTCCACCTGCGCGGCGTGCTCCACTTCTTCGTGCTTGAGCACTTCGCGCAGCGTGCCGCAGTCGCCGCCGCCGATGATCACCACGCGCTTGGCGCGCGCATGGGTGAACAGCGCCGGGTGGGTCATCATCTCGTGGTAGAGGAAGTTGTCGCGGGTGGTCAGCATCACGCAGCCGTCGATCACCATCAGGTTGCCCCAGTCGGTGGTCTGGTAGATCTCGATGGTCTGGAACGGGGTTTTCTCGGCATGAAGCGGCTTTTCCAAGCGATAACCGATGGAGGATCCGGAAGCCTGGTGCGCTTCGGTGAACCAGCTGGGCTGCGACATGACGGGAAAATCCTGGGAAGCATGGTTAAAGAGCCGCAATTGTAGCGGCAACCGCCCCCGGGCGTCCCGGTGCGGGTGACCTCAAATTGTCGCCTGTGCCTATTACAATAGTCGTTCGGGTCGCCGCGCGGCGGCCCGCCAAGTCCTACGGCCCCGCGGCGTGCGAGGCTTCCGGCCGGGGGCTTTGCGTTCGTCAAGGCTCGCCGCTGCGACGATGTCATCCCTAGGGTCGATCCGTCGACTCCCATAAGGAGATACCGTCAACATGGCCCATTCCTGGAATGCCGATGCCGCCCGCCACACTTATGCCGTGCCCTACTGGGGCGACGGCTACGTCGATGTGAACGATGCCGGCGACATCGTGATGCGCCCGCGCGGTGCGAAGGGTCCAGCGTTTTCGCTGCCTCAGATCGTCGATCGCGCACGCGACGAAGGCTTGCGCTTGCCGCTGCTGGTACGTTTCCCCGACATCCTTGCCGACCGTCTCGCGCGCCTGCAGGGCGCCTTCGCCAAGGCGATCGGCGAGTGGAATTATGCGGGCGGCTATACGGCCGTCTATCCGATCAAGGTGAACCAGCAACGCGGCGTGGTTGCCGAGCTGGTCGCCGCGGGCGAGCAGGGCTTCGGCCTGGAGGCCGGCTCCAAGCCGGAGCTGATGGCGGTGCTGGCGATGGCGCGGCCAGGCTCCATCGTGGTGTGCAACGGCTACAAAGATCGTCAATACATCCGTCTGGCCCTCATCGGGCGCAAGCTCGGCCTGCGCATCCACATCGTGATCGAAAAACCGTCGGAACTGGAGCACGTCATCGCCGAATCCAAGGCGCTGGACGTGGAGCCGCTGCTGGGCGTGCGCGTGCGGCTGGCCTCGATCGGCGCGGGCAAGTGGCAGAACACCGGCGGCGACAAGGGCAAGTTCGGGCTGTCGCCGGCGCAGGTGCTCAGCCTGGTCGAACGCCTGGATCAGGCCGGTCTCAAGCACACACTGAAACTGCAGCATTTCCACATGGGGTCGCAAATTTCCAACGTGCGCGACATCGCCAACGGCATGCGCGAGGCCACGCGTTATTTCGTGGAGCTGACCCGGCTGGGCGTGCCGCTTGAGATCGTGGATGTCGGCGGCGGCCTGGGCGTGGACTACGAAGGCTCGCGCTCGCGCAGCCACAACTCGATCAACTACTCGCTGGAACAGTACGCCGCCACCATCGTGCAGTCGCTGGCCGAGGCCGTGGACGCCGCAGGCCTTCCGGCGCCGCACATCATCACCGAGGCCGGCCGCGCGATGACCGCGCATCACGCGGTGATGGTGATCAACGTAAGCGAAGTCGAATCGGTGCCCGCCGGCAGCCTGCCGCCCGCCGATGACGATGAGCCGGCCGTGCTGCGCCATCTGCGCGAAGTGCACGATGAACTCGATGCGCGACCCTCGCTGGAGCTTTACCACGAAGCCCAGCATCACTTCCAGGAAGGCCAGACGCTGTACGCGCTGGGCCAGTTGTCGCTGGCCGCGCGTGCGCGCCTGGATGAGCTGTACTACGCCATCGTCAATGCCGTGCGCGCGCGCCTGCTTTCCTCCGAGCGCGCACATCGCCAGGTGCTGGACGACCTGGACGAAAAGCTGGTCGATAAATACTTCGTCAATTTCTCGGTGTTCGAGTCCGTGCCCGACGTCTGGGCGATCGATCAAATTTTTCCGATCGCGCCGATCGCGCGCTTGAACGAGCAACCCACCCGCCGCGGCGTGCTGGTTGACCTCACCTGCGATTCGGACGGCCGTATCGATCACTACGTGGACGCCGAAGGTGTGGACGTAAGCCTGCCGCTGCATGCGCTCAAGGACGGCGAGCCGTATCGCCTGGGCATCTTCATGGTCGGCGCCTATCAGGAAACGCTGGGCGACATCCACAATCTGTTCGGCGATACCGACGCGGTAAACGTTCGTATCGACCGTGGGAACTATGTTTTCGCCCATAAGCGTCGCGGCGACACCACCGACCTGATGCTCGACTACGTCGGCTACGACCTGGAAGCGCTGCGAAACAGCTATCGCGAACGCATCGCGGCGGTCAATCTTGGCGAAGATCAGGCCAAGGCGCTGTTTGTAACATTGAATGAAGGCCTGACCAGCTATACCTATCTTTCCGAGGGCGCGCGTTGATCTGACAAGCGCCGGCGTCCCGCCGCCGCGGCGGGCGTCCCGGGCAGGCAAGCACGCGAGGCGCCCGCAATCGGTTCCCTCATCCCCCATCCGAAGGAGTGGCACATGGCAAAACTCGACGGCAAAGTCGCATTGATCACCGGCGCGGCCAGCGGCCTGGGCAAGGCCATCGCGGAGCTTTACGCCAAGAACGGCGCGGCGGTCGCGATCGCCGACATCAACCAGCAGGCCGCCGATGCGGCGGCGGCGCAGATCAATGCCGCCGGCGGCAAGGCCATCGGCATCGAAATGGACGTCACCAGTGAAGAGGCGGTGAACGCCGGCACCGACAAGGCCGTGGCGGCATTGGGCAGCCTGGACATTCTTATTTCCAATGCGGGCGTGCAGATCATCAACCCGATCGACCAGTTTGCCTTCGCCGATTGGAAGAAGATGCTGGCCATCCATCTGGACGGCGGCTTCCTCACCACCAAGGCCGCGCTCAAGCACATGTACAAGGGCGATCGCGGCGGCACGGTGATCTACATGGGCTCGGTGCATTCGCACGAGGCGTCCAAGCTCAAGTCCGCCTACGTCACCGCCAAGCACGGCTTGCTGGGCCTGGCGCGCACCTTGGCGAAGGAAGGCGCGGCGCACAACGTGCGCTCGCACGTGATCTGCCCGGGCTTCGTGCGCACGCCGCTGGTGGAAAAGCAGATTCCCGAACAGGCCAAAGAACTGGGCATCAGCGAAGCGGACGTGATCAAGAACGTGATGCTGAAGGATACGGTGGACGGCGTGTTCACCACCGTGGAAGACATCGCCGAAACGGCACTGTACCTGGCCGCCTTCCCGAGCGCGGCGCTCACCGGCCAAAGCATCGTGGTAAGCCACGGCTGGTACATGCAGTAACCGACCTGCACCCTCCCCGACGTGTAACAGGGGAGGGTTGGGGTGGGGTGAAGCCCCTGAAGGTTGCGGCAAGCTCGTGCAACCCCTCTCCAGCCCTACCCTGCATGCACGGGAGGGGGCAAAACGCGAATTGAAGTTCGGTATCACGCAACGTTTTCCATAAGGACGCGTCTATGAAAATCGCCGACGTCAAGGCCAATGCCTTCGCCATGCCGCTGACCAGCCCCGCCTTTCCGCCGGGGCCCTATCGCTTCGTCAATCGCGAGTTCCTGGTCATCACCTATCGCACCGACATGGACGCGCTACGCGCGGTGGTGCCCGAGCCGCTGGAAGTTACCGAGCCGGTGGTGAAATACGAATTCATCCGCATGCCCGACTCGACCGGATTTGGCGACTACACCGAATCGGGACAAGTCATCCCCGTCAGCTTCAACGGCGAGCGTGGCGGTTATGTGCACGCGATGTATCTCAACGACCATCCGCCGATCGCCGGCGGCCGCGAGCTGTGGGGGTTCCCCAAGAAGCTGGCGACACCCATCCTGGAAACGGAAATCGACACGCTGGTGGGTACGCTCGATTACGGCAAGGTGCGCGTGGCCAAGGCCACCATGGGCTTCAAGCATCGCGTGGCCGATCATGCAGCGGTGCTGGCGGGCCTGGCCGCGCCCAATTACCTGCTTAAGATCATTCCGCACGTGGACGGCACGCCGCGCATCTGCGAGCTGGTTCGCTACTACACCAGCAACGTCACGCTGAAAGGCGCCTGGACGGGGCCGGCATCGTTGGAGCTGCATCCCCACGCGCTGGCGCCGGTGGCCGATCTACCCGTCTTGAAAGTAGAGTCGGCAGTGCATTACGTCACCGATCTTACGCTCGACCTGGGTACGGTGGTTCACGATTATCTTGCCGAGTAACAGAGGTTCGCATGTCTTCGCCTTCGTCCAAGACGTCTTCGCCGACAGTAGCGCGCAATCCCGCGCAGGATGCCTACAAGGTCACCGCCCTGGTATTGCAGGGCGGCGGCGCCCTGGGTGCCTACCAGGCAGGGGTGTACCAGGCGCTCGATGAAGCCGGACTGCATCCGGATTGGGTCGCCGGCATTTCCATCGGCGCCTTGAACGCGGCGATCATCGCCGGCAACGCGCCGGAACATCGCGTCGAGCGGCTTACCCAATTTTGGGAAACGATCTGCAAGTCGGCGTTCTGGCCTAATCGCCCCACGTTCTCGTGGCCGGAGAACATGACCTGGCCGCAGATTTTTCGCGACGGCATCAACACGATGTCCGCATGGCGCGCGATCACCGAAGGGCAGAGCGGTTTCTTCCAGCCGCGCATGCCGCCGCCGTTCCTGCAATGGAACGGCACGCCGGCCACGGCAAGCTGGTACGACACCGCACCGTTGCGCGCAACGTTGGAGCAGCTGGCTGATTTCGATCGCATCAACCATCCCAAGTGCGTGCGCGTGTCGGTGGGCGCGGTCAACGTGCGCACCGGTAATTTCGCGTATTTCGACAATCGCGTGGGGCCGCTGCGGCCCGAGCATTTCATGGCCTCCGGTGCGCTGCCGCCAGGCTTTCCCGCGGTAGAAATCGACGGCGAGTACTACTGGGACGGCGGCATGGTGTCCAACACGCCGCTGTACAAGGTGCTGTCGGAGCGGCCGCATCACGATTCGCTGATCTTCCAGGTCGATTTGTGGAGCGCCTGCGGCGCCCTGCCGCGCGACATGGGCACCGTGGCCGAACGCGCCAAGGACATCCAGTTCTCCAGCCGCACGCGCCTGGTGACCGAGTACATGCACAACACGCGCGAGCAACAGCAGCTGTTGCACGAACTGATGAAACTGGTACCCGAAGACAAGCGCACCGCGCCAGCGTTCAAGCGCGCCGAACGCTACTCCAACGGTGCGCTGACCAACCTCATCCACCTGATCTATCGCGACAAGCCCTACGAAGGGCATTACAAGGATTACGAATTCAGTCCTGCTACGATGCACGAACACTGGCAGAGCGGCCTGACTGACATGCGTCACACGCTGACGCAACCGCACTGGCTCGATCCGCCGACCCGCGAGAAACCGTTCGTGACACACGATGTGCATCGTGTGCTCAATTGCGATTGAGTTTAAGGAACCTGCATGACTCCAAGAGCAGCCTTCATCGGCCTGGGTGCGATGGGCGCACCGATGGCCGGACATCTGAAACGTCACGGCCTGTTGCATGCCGTGGCCAACCGCACGCACGCCAAGGCCGTCGCGCTGGCGCAAGCGCTGGACGTAAGCGCACCGGCGACGCTGGCGGAGCTGGCCGGCGCATGTGACCTGATTGCGCTGTGCGTGACGGCCGATGCCGACGTGCTTGCCACCGTCGATGCGCTGGCGCCGCACTTGAAAGCAGGCGCGATCGTCGTCGATCACTCCACCGTGGCACCCGATACCGCCAAGGAGGCCGCCGCGCGGCTCGCCGCGGTCGGCGTGCATTTCCTGGATGCGCCGGTGTCGGGCGGCGTGGAAGGCGCCAAGAACGGCAAGCTGTCGGTGATGGTCGGCGGCGATGCGGCAGTGCTGGAGCGTGCACGGCCGGCGCTGGAAACCTATGCGCTGCGCATCACGCATCTGGGTCCGGTGGGTGCGGGCCAGGCGACCAAGGCGGTAAACCAGGTGCTGGTGGCCGGCATCGCGCAGGCGGTTTGCGAAGGGCTCGCCTTGGGCGAGGCGCTGGGCCTGGATCCGGACCGGCTGATTCCCACGCTCGGCGCGGGCGCAGCCGGCAATTGGTTCCTGGAAAAGCGCGGCGCCACCATGCTGAAGAATGAATTCAGCGTGGGCTTCAAGCTGGCGCTGTTGCATAAAGACCTTGGCATCGTACGCGGTATCGCCGAGGGTGTCGGTACCGATCGCACGGTGATCGAGCGTTCGCTCGCCGACTACGCCGAACTGATGCGCCAGGGTCATGGCGATGACGATATCTCGGGCCTGATCCGCCTCAAGCGCAAACACTGACGGCGCACGGCATGAAACAGGCGGCCTGTCGCGGCATCGCCTGTTTCATGTGCGATCGGTTACTTGCCCGATCCGACGTAGGTCAGGTCCGCGCTGTAGCTATCCACATGCGAGGAGATGTCCTTGATCGCATCGTTGATCGCCTTGCGGATGGCCAGGGCATCGGCCTTGCCGTACACGCCTTCGACCATTTTCCACACGTCCGGATTGGGATCCCGGCCCAGTTCCGCCCAGCTGCCGGACGGCGATATCAGGATGAAATCGGGTGCGCCCTCGCCCCCATCGATGACCTGCCCGAACCGGTAGTAATACGGCCATTTGGCTTTTTCGGCTGCGGCGGCGACTTTTTTCACGTTCGCCGTGAATGTCTCGGACGCTTCATGGCCCGGCTTGAGCATGAAGTAGGTGACTTCGATCAGCTTGGGCGTCGCGTCCGTGCCCTTGGAAACGTGGCTGAGTTCGGGCATCCATTGCAGGAATGAACTGGTCTCGCTCTTGAGGTGCGGATTGACGCTGGAGCGCAACACGCCATCGCAGGTTTTTCCCACCGCTTCCATGTCATCGAAGCCACCCCATGGAAGGGGGTCGGATGTATACGAATAACTGTACGTATTGCCGGTTTCGTGCACCCAGGCCGTCCAGGTGTACTTGGCGCCATGCTGGCGCATGCACTGGTTGAAGTTTTTGACACCCGCTTCGTACGCCTCCTGGTCTGCCGGTGCGACCACGTCGGTGTAGTCGCGCAGGACGGTCGTCGGTGCCGCTTTTTCCTGTGCCTGCGCCGCCGTGCCAAACAGCAGCGCCAAAGCGAGCCACGCCGTAACGTTCTTCATAAGAACCTCCAATCGGGGCAGTTGCCCCCACAATGGTTTGGGGTTCCCCTGGTTCTGGCGAACGGGCGGTTCGTACCATTATGCGCGCGGTAGGCGCCATAGTGCGCGCACGATCGCAAAAGCATGCTTTGGGCCGATGGCGTCGCCGAAAGCCGGGCCGGATGAACCGGTCGAGCGCTGCCGGCCCAGGACGCATGGCGGCCACCGTATCCAAGGGCGCTCCCGAAGCCGGCGGGAAGCGCGCTGGCAGCCAGCCTCCCTTCGGCGCGCCGTTGACGACAAGCGTGTTAGAGTCCGGCGCACGCAAATTAATGCCCATGGGGGGGACATGGACGACACGGCAAACTGGTCAGTGACGCTGACCGGAAAGACCATCGCGGGCGCGGACCCGCAAACCGCCTGGCAACGCGTCGCCGAGACCATGAAGCTCGACGCGGACACTTTCCGTACCCGCATTCTTCAACGCGTGCCGCTGACGCTCAAGGCGGTAGGCGAGCCGGCCGCGCTGGGGCAGCGCGACGCCCTGCGCGCATGCGGCGTGGAGGCCTTCGCCTTGACCAATCCTGGCGGCCGCTATCTGTGGCTGCAGCAACAAGGCGAGGTGCGCGGCCCGGTCAGCGAGGGCTACCTGCGCCAGGCTCTGGAAAGCGGTGCGCTGGATCGCCAGGCGCGCGTGTGCGTCAAGGGCGAGCAGGACTGGCAGACGCTGGAGGCGGCGCTGTCGTTGTCGCCGTTGGCGTCGGCGGCCTTGCATCTGGAAGAAGATACGCCACCCGCCGCCGCGGGCGTGCCGGCCCCGCCTCGGGCCCAGCCCAGGCCGGCGGCGCACCCCGATGCGATCCGCCTGGATGTCGTGGACGTCGCCGAGCCGGTCGTGCGCCATGCGCGCGTGTTGCCGGAAAACGCCGCCGGCCTGTATGGCGGCTTCTGGATGCGCGTGGCGGCCTATGCGCTGGATATGCTGATCATTTGGCTGGCGTTTTTCGTGTTGTTCTTCGTGCTTGCGCTGATGCTGCCGCATCGGAGCCCGACCGCTGCGCCGCCGTCGCAGGTGATGCCGACGGTCGTGGCTTTCCTGCTGATTCTGGCCACGTGGCTGTATTTCCCGCTATGGGAATCGAGCGCCAAGCAGGCTACGCCCGGCAAGCAGGCGCTGGGTTTGCGCGTCACCGACGAAAACGGCAACCGCTTAGGTTTCTGGCATGCATTCGGGCGCTTTCTCGGCAAGATCGTGTCTGGCCTGATCTTGTACGTGGGTTACATGATGGCGGGCTGGACCAGCCGCAAACAGGGGCTGCACGACCTCATGGCCGGCACCTTCGTGGTGCGCGGCCAGGTGCTGGAAGCATGGGAGCAGGGCGAGCATCCGCCGGGCAGGCCCACGACGCCGATGCCCGCCTGGGCGATCGTGCTGATCGTGCTGGGCGCCGGTTTTTTCCTGATCGTGCCGATCATGGCGGCGATTGCCATTCCGGCGTATCAGAGCTACGTGGTTCGGGCCCAGACGATGGAAGCGGTCGCCCTTACCCAAAGCGCCAAGATTGCCGTCACCAACTATCTGCTGACGAACGGCACGCCGCCGGCCGACAACGCGCAGGCGGGGCTGGGCAGTCCCGAGCAAGTGCATGGGCGTTACGTTTCGTCGGTGTCGATAGTCGACGGCACCATCGTCGCCAGTTTCGGCGACCAGGCCGCGACGGTGCTGCACGACAAGCACCTTACGCTGACGCCGGCGCTGCAGGCGCACGGGGTCAGTTGGAGTTGCGCCAGCGAGGATATCCCCAACCAGTACCTGCCGCTGGCGTGCCAGACACACTGATCCGGGCAATCTGCGGAAAAACAAAAAAGCCACGTGACAGCGTGGCTTTTTGTTGGCGGCCACTGAAAGCTTAGTGGCCTTCTTTCAGCGCGATCGCGGGAAAGCCCGCCGAAGCGAGCCGCTGCTTGGCCGACTCCAGGTCGGTGGCCGAATGGAACGGCCCCAGGCGCACGCGATGGTAGGTTTGTCCGCCCACGCTGACCGATTGCACGTTGGCGACGAAGCCTTGCAGCGCCAGCTTGGCTTTCAGCGTTTCGGCATCGGCCGCGCTCGGGAAGGCGCCGACCTGCAGCAGATACCCGGTTTGCGCCGGGCTGGCCGCGGGTGGCGCCGTCGGGGCCAGCGATGGCGCGGCGGTGATGTTTTGCGTTTCGGCGCGCGGCGCGTTGGGCGGCAGCGGCGGCGCGGACGGCGTCGCATTCTGCGCCTGCGCCTGCTGCTGCGTGGCTTGCTGGCGTTGTTCGGCCTTGGCCTGCGCGCTGATTTCCGAATCGGGAATGCGCACTTCTTTTTCCGATAGCACGGAGTAGAAATCGTATTGCGGCTTTTTCGGCGCGGTGGCGCCGTTGGCCGGCGCCAGGCCTTCGTCGCTGCCGGGCTGCGCGGTGGCTTCGGGATTGGGCTGCGGACCCTTGGGCGTCATCGGGACCAGCGAATGGCGCATCAGCACGACCACCACCAGCGCCCCGATCAGGATGCCGATGACGACCCCGGCCCAGGCCGGAAACCCGCCGCTGTTGTTGCGCACGGCCTGACGGCCTTTGCCCTTGCGTGGTGGCATTTACATCTTCTCCGGGGCACTGAGTCCCAGCAAATCCAGTCCGTTACGTATGACCTGGCGGGTGGCGAGGGCCAGCGTGATGCGCGCATTGCGCAGTTGGGCGTCGTCCACGATCCATTTGTGTTCGTGATAGTAACTGTGAAGCGCGCCGGCGAGTTCGCGCAGGTATTGCGCGATCAGGTGCGGTTCCAGATTGCTGGCGGCCGCCTCGACCACTTCCGGATAGCGCGACAGTTCCGTCAGCAGGATCTGCTCGGCTTGCGTATCCAGCCGCGCCATCTGCGCGATGCCGGCCTGGGTGTCTACCGGCGGCAGGCCGCGCTCGGACAGTTCCTCCAGCACGCGGCACACGCGGGCGTGCGCGTACTGGATGTAATAGACCGGGTTGTCGTTGCTTTGCGAGCGGGCCAGGTCGATGTCGAACACCAGCTGCGAGTCGGCCTTGCGTGCGATCAGGAAGTAGCGCGTGGCGTCGCGGCCGGCTTCCTCGATCAGGTCGCGCAAGGTGACGTAGCTGCCGGCGCGCTTGGAGATCTTCACTTCCTCGCCGCCGCGCATCACCGTCACCATCTGGTGCAGCACGTATTCGGGCCAGCCCTTGGGGATGCCGCAGTCCAGCGCCTGCAGGCCCGCCCGCACGCGGGCCAGGCTGCCGTGGTGGTCCGAGCCCAGCTCGGTGATCGCGCGCTCGTAGCCGCGCAGCCATTTGCTGCGGTGGTAGGCCACATCCGGCACGAAGTACGTGTAGGTGCCGTCGGACTTGCGCATGACGCGGTCCTTGTCGTCGGCGAAATCGGTGGTGCGCAGCCACAGCGCGCCGCCTTCCTCGTAGGTGTGGCCGTGGGCGATAAGCTCGCGCACGGTTTCGTCCACCTTGCCTTGGGTGTATAGCGAGGATTCGAGGAAGTACACGTCGAAGCCGACCCCGTAGGCTTGCAGGTCAAGGTCCTGCTCGCGGCGCAGATAGGCCACGGCAAAGTGGCGGATCGCTTCCAGGTCGTCGGGGTTCTTGGCGCCGACCACCGCCTGGCCGTCGGCGATCACCGTGTCGCCGGCAAGATAGGCGCGGGCGACGTCGGCGATATAGTCGCCGCGGTAGCCCTCTTCCGGCCAGCCGGCATCGCCCGGCGCCAGCCCGTGCGCGCGCGCCTGGGTGGAAATCGCCAGGTTCTGGATCTGCACGCCGGCGTCGTTGTAGTAGAACTCGCGCTTGACGTTCCAGCCGGTCGCCTCAAGCAACCGGCTCAGGCAGTCGCCGATGACGGCGGCGCGGCCGTGTCCCACGTGGAGCGGGCCGGTTGGATTGGCCGACACGAATTCCACGCCCACCGTGTGACCGGCGCCGCTGCTGTTGCGGCCGTAGGCGTGCCCCTGCGACAGCATGCGTCCGGCCTCGGCGTGATAGGCGGCCGGGGCCAGGAAAAAGTTGATGAAGCCGGGGCCGGCGATCTCGACCTTGTACACCAGCGCGTTGGCGGGCAGGGCGGCCACCAGTTTCTCGGCCAGCTCGCGCGGCTTGGCGCGCGCCGGCTTGGCCAGCAGCATCGCGGCGTTGGTAGCGAAATCACCGTGTTCGCGGCTGCGCGCGCGCTCGATCACGAAATTCGGCCATTCGATATCCGCCGGCAGGACGGCATCGGCTTGGAGGGTCCGCAGGGCCTGCAGAACCAGATCGCGCAGCGCTTCTTTCACGGGAGGGGTTTGATCGGGATGGAACCGCGCATCCTAACAGACGGCGCACCCGTGGCCGCGTTTTGCCATGGCTACACGTTTTTGACCGTTCCATGGGGCCGCCTGCTGCATTGCGGGGGGATACGGCCTGTGGATAACTCTGTGGGGAAAGTGCGGGCGCGTTGCGGCGCGATGCGGTAAAGATCGGTAGAAACCAGTCTGTCATGAAATTAATCAAACAAAAATAACAACTTGGGTAATGAAATTGATGTGATCTTCAGCAATGAGGCGGTAAGTGGCTCCGCACAGGCGATGTGCATAAGTCTTGCCACCCACTTGTAGTGGCCAGGTGCAGGGTATGTGTAGGGCATGTCATACCCTGGTCATGACGCATTGCGACAATGCCTGGGTATCACCGGCGTCTCCCCCGTCGGATCGATACGGGACCGCCGCATCCCTTCATACCCTCCCCTCATGCGGCTCCCGGCGCGAACCTAGCGGTCGCGCCGTTTTTTTTGGCCGCGATCAAAGCAGGCCGCGGGACGCCATGGATACCGGTTCGGCATGGCCGATCACCAGGTGGTCGAGCACGCGCACCCCGACCAGTCGCAGGGCCTGCCCCAGTTCCCGGGTGATCGCCTGGTCGGCCGCGCTGGGCTCGGCCACGCCGCTGGGGTGGTTATGGGCAAAGATCACGGCGGCCGCGTTGTGCTTAAGACACGCGCGCACCACTTCGCGGGGGTGCACGCTGGCGCCGTCGATGGTGCCGCGGAACAACTCTTCGAAAGCAAGCACGCGGTGGCGGTTGTCCAGGTAAAGACAGGCGAACACTTCGTACGGCAGATGGCGCAGGCGCGCGGCCAGGTACTCCCCGCTTTCGCGCGGGTTGCCCAACGCGGGCCGCTCGGCCAGTTGCTCGGCCAGGCTGCGGCGCGCCAGTTCCAGTGCGGCCACGATGCGCGCGCGCTTGGCTGGTCCCAGGCCTGCGCTGCGCACATCCTGGTCCGGACGTCCGAGCAGGGCGCCGAGGCTGCCGGCTCGCGTCAATAGTTCGCGTCCCAGTGCGATGGCGTCCTTGCCGCGCGTGCCACTGCCCAGCAGCACGGCCAGCAATTCGGCGTCCGACAAGGCGCCGCTGCCGCGCGCCAGCAATTTTTCGCGAGGACGTTCGCCCTCCGGCCAGTCTTTGATACTCATCGCGATAGCATCGTTGGTAAGGATGCGATCGGGACAGCAGTGGCGGTAGATGAATCCGGTAAGCTACTGCTCTATCGGTATGTCAGACGACGCTTACACCATGAGTCTTGCTCAACGCCGCATCCTGCTGGGAGTGTCGGGCGGCATCGCCGCCTACAAGTCTTGCGAACTGGTCCGCCGCCTGCGCGACCTGGGTGCGCAGGTGCGCGTGGCGATGACCGAAAACGCCACGCGGTTCGTCACCCCGACCACTTTCCAGGCGCTGTCGGGCGAGGCGGTGCGCGTGAGCCTGTGGGATGAATCGGCCGAGGCGGCCATGGGCCACATCGAGCTGGCGCGCTGGGCCGAGCGCGTGCTGATCGCGCCGGCCAGCGCCGACCTGATGGCGCGCCTGGCGCATGGCCACGCCGACGACTTGCTCGCCACGGTCTGTCTGGCGACGGCGGCACCCGTTTACCTGGCGCCGGCGATGAACCAGCAGATGTGGGCGCATGCCGCGGTGCAGGCCAATCTGGCCACGCTGCGCGCCCGCGGGGTGCATATCCTGGGTCCGGCCGCGGGCGACCAGGCCTGCGGCGAGGTGGGTTCGGGCCGTATGCTCGAACCGCACGAATTGCGCGAGGCGATGGTGGCTTCCTTCGGCGACCAGGTTCTGCGCGGCAAGCAGGTAGTGGTCAGCGCCGGGCCTACCTACGAGGACATTGATCCGGTTCGCTTCATCGGCAACCGCAGCTCCGGCAAAATGGGTTTCGCGGTGGCGCAGGCGGCCGCGCAGGCCGGCGCGCAGGTGACGCTGATCGCAGGTCCCGTGGGGTTGGCCACGCCCGCCGGCGTAGCGCGGCGCGTGGATGTACGCAGCGCCGCGCAGATGCAGGCTGCCGTGATCGAGGCGAGCCGCGGCGCGGACATCTACATCGGCGCGGCGGCCGTCGGCGACTATCGCCCGACCGACGTGGCCGAGCACAAGCTGAAAAAGCAGGCCGGCTCGGATCTCACTCTGCAGCTGGCGGAAAACCCCGACATCCTGGCCAGCCTTTCCGCACAGCGCGAACATCCGTTCCTGGTCGGTTTCGCGGCGGAAACCCAGAACGTGGAGAGTTATGCGCGCGACAAACTGCAACGCAAAGGCCTGGACATGATCGCCGCCAACCAGGTCGGCGAGGGCATGGGTTTCGAAACGGCCGACAATGCGGTCACGCTGTTTTGGGCCGATGGCTCGCAGGCCTTGCCGCGCGCCGACAAGTCGGTCATCGCACGCCAGCTGGTCGCATGCATCGCCAGCCGCTTCCAGGCGGTGCGTGGATGATGGTCGATGTCGAACTGAAAATTCTCGATTCGCGCCTGGGCACCAGCATCCCTTTGCCGCAGGCCGCCACCTTGGGCAGTGCCGGCATGGACTTGCGGGCCGCGCTGGATACGCCGCTCACCCTGGCGCCGGGCGAAAGCGCCCTGGTACCCAGCGGCATGGCCATCCATATTGGCGATCCGGGCTGGTGCGCCTTGATCGTGCCGCGTTCGGGGCTGGGCCACAAACACGGCCTGGTCATGGGCAATCTGGTAGGAGTGATCGACGCGGACTACCAGGGGCCGCTGATGATTTCATGCTGGAACCGCGGGACCCAGCCCTACACCATCGCAGTGGGCGAGCGCATCGCCCAGTTGCTGCTGGTGCCGGTGGCCCAGGCACGCTTGAAGATCGTGGATGAATTCGTGCCGTCAGAACGGGGCGAAGGCGGATTCGGTTCGACGGGGAAACACTAAAACGCTTGGGGAAATGGGGCATGGCGATGAGCGGCGCACGAGCGCGTTTGCCGGTAGTGCAAGTCCATTGGGGGCGGTTGCTGACGCTGGCGGCCGGCACGTTGCTGCTGGCCTTGGGCGCGTTCAGCGCGTGGCAGACTTGGTTGATTGCCAACCAGGGCACGGCCGTGCAGCACGTGCATGCCGTGCAGCAGCAAGCCGTGCGGGCGCTGGCGCAGGAGATCGCCGCCGAGCACGACCAGGTGGTCCGTGCCATCGCCGGCATCGACACCAGCAGTTTGCCCGGCGATCCCGCGCCGGTGCTGGCGGCCCTCAAGCAACGCTTGCCGCAGGCCCAGGACGTGGAGCTGTACAGCGCCGGACTCGACGAAGTCTTGCACGCCAACTACCACACCTTCGGCTATGCCAAGGCGGCACAGCTGATGAGCGCGCCCGATGCCGGGGGCGATCCGCCGGTGCAGTCCACGCTCAAGGGTGCCGGCGATCGCCGTGTGACCATGGTGCTGCCGCTCCTCGCACAGCAAAAAACCGTGGCGTGGGTGTGGATCGAATTGCCGTTTGCGGAAATCGCCAAGCGCTTCGATGATCTGCCGGTGGACAGCGGCAGACTGGAGCTGCACCAGAGCAGCGACCGCGGCGAGGATCTTCAACTCATGGCGCATGGCAGCTCGAGCGCCCTCGACAGGGAATCGTCGGGAAAGGACATACCCGGCAGCACCTTCAACATCGTGGCGGTGTTGCCCGGGGCTTACATCCTGTTGCCGCAATCGGTGCTGCTGGCCGCCGCCTTGGCGCTGATCGGGCTGGCGGGCGGCGGCTACATTTTCTGGTTGCTCAGTCATTGGGGCGCTCGCCGCGTCGCTGCTGATGCGCTGGCTGAACAGGAAGCGATGGCGGCCCAAGCGGAGTTGGCCGCACAGCCCGAGCCGGTCAAGCCGGTCGCGCGCCCCGCCGCCAAACCGGCTCCCCCGCCGGCACCGGCATCCGTCGCGATCGATCCGGCCATCTTTCGTGCTTATGACATCCGTGGCGTGGTCGGCAAAAGCCTCACCACCGACGTCGCCAAGCTGCTGGGCCAGGCGATCGGTTCACTGATGCGCGAGAAGGGGCTGCACGAAATCGTGGTCGGCCGCGACGGCCGCCTCTCCGGCCCGGATCTGGCCGGTGCCCTGTCCGACGGCCTGCGGGCTGCGGCCATCGATGTGATCGACATCGGCGCCGTGCCCACGCCGGTGGTGTATTACGCCACCTATCGATTCAATACCGGCTGCGGCGTGGCGGTGACCGGCAGCCACAATCCACCCGATTACAACGGCTTCAAGATTGTGATCGGCGGGGAAACGCTGTCGGAGGATGCTATCCAGGATCTCTACCGGCGCATGGCCGGCAACACGCTCGATCATGATGGCGGCGGCATGCTGCGCCACGTCGACGTGGTGCCGGACTACATCGAACGCATCACCTCCGACGTGCAGACCGAGCGCCGTCTCAAGCTGGTGGTCGATTGCGGCAACGGCATTCCCGGCGCGGTGGCGCCGCAAGTGCTCGAAGGCATCGGGTGCGAGGTGATTCCGCTGTATTGCGAGGTGGACGGCCATTTCCCCAACCATCATCCCGATCCCTCCGACCCCAATAACCTGCAGGATCTGATCCTATCGGTGAAGCAGACCGGCGCGGACCTGGGCCTGGCCTTCGATGGCGACGGCGATCGCCTGGGCGTGGTCACGCGCGGCGGCGAGATCATTTTCCCCGACCGCACGCTGATGCTGTTTGCGCGCGACGTGCTGTCGCGCCAGCCGGGCGCCACGATCATCTACGACGTCAAATGCACGGGGCATCTGAAGGGACAGATCCTGGATGCGGGCGGCAGTCCCTTGATGTGGCGCACCGGCCACTCGCTGATCAAGGCCAAGATGCGCGAGACCGACGCGGAACTGGCCGGCGAAATGAGCGGGCACTTCTTCTTCAAGGAGCGCTGGTACGGTTTCGACGATGGCATCTACGCCGGCGCGCGCTTGCTGGAAATTCTTGCGGGGGACATCGAAGGTCGAACCCCGGAAGAGATTTTCGCCACCTGCCCCAAAGGCGTGTCCACGCCGGAGCTGAAGATCGCGATGGCCGAAGGCGAGCATTACCGCTTCATCGAAAAATTCCGCGAGCAGGCCCATTTCGGCGAGGCTACGCTGGTCACCATCGACGGCGTGCGCGCGGACTGGCCGGACGGATGGGGGCTCGTGCGCGCTTCCAACACCACGCCGGTGCTGGTGCTGCGGTTCGATGCGGATAATGCCCAAGCGCTTGCGCGCATCCAGGGTGTCTTTCGCACGCAGTTGCTGGCGGTCGATCCGGCGCTGACACTGCCGTTTTGACATCCATCGGCCGGCGGCGACGGCGCCGCCGGCGATCAGTAGCCGCGATTGTCCTTCTGCGCGGCCTTCAGTTCGCGGTAGTGCTCAAGCTCTTGCGCCTGCTGCTGCACGGTCGCTTCCCGGTTGGCCTTCTGGCGTTCCAGCAGCGCCCGCTCGCTGGCGACGATGTTGCGCTCGGAGGAAATCTGGTCGCTGAGAAACTTCGGCACCGGTTGCTTGGCGCGTTCGTCGTCGGCGGCACGATTGAGCAGGTCGGTCAGTGCGGCATCCTGGCTGTGCAAGTTGGCGCGGGTGGTGCCCATCTGTCCGTCGAGGCTGTCCAGCACCTGCTGCTGTTGCAGCTTGAGCGCATCCTCGTCCGGGTAGGTGTTAAGCAGCCGCATGTCGGCGCGCTTCTGCTCGTCCAATGCATGCTGCCGGGCGGCCTCCTCGGCGGCCTGCTTGTCGGCGGCCGCGCGCTCGCTGGGCGACAGCGCGCGGTTCACGTGCTGGATCACCATGCCGTCGCCGCTGATGACGTCATAGCCGTACTTCACCGCATCATTGGTGAGGCTGTCGCTGAAGTGAGGCAGGCCGCTCGGATCCACCCAGCGGTAATGGATGCCGCTGGACTTGGTGTTCTGCGCGACCGCCGGGCCGGCGAGGCCAAGCGACAACGCGATGGACATAACCAGTACAAGTCGACGCATGTTCCCCTCCTCCATCGAGTATAGCCGTGGTCTGCGGTCTGCTGAATTGCGGATATGCGCCAGCGTGACTGAATTCACCGCAAACCCCCGAGGAGCTACTCGCGTACGCCGTAGCGCTCGCGGTAGGCAAGCAGGCGCTGGTGCTCGGCGGCCAGGTCCGGGCGCTCGCCCGCGTAGGCCAGCACGTCGCTGAAACCGGTAATGGCAACGACCGGAATGCCGTAATCGCGCTGCACTTCCTGCGCGGCGGACAACTCGCCCTGGCCGCGCTCCTGGCGGTCCAGCGCAATCAGCACGCCTGCCGGCGTGGCGCCCTGTGCGCGGATCAGGCCGAGCGACTCGCGCACCGCGGTACCGGCGGTCATCACATCGTCCACGATCAGCACGCGGCCTTGCAGTGGCGCGCCCACCAGTACGCCGCCCTCGCCGTGATCCTTCGCTTCCTTGCGGTTGTAGGCCCATGGAAGGTCCCGGCCGTGCTGGTCAGCCAGGGCCATGGCGGTGGCGGCGGCGAGCGCGATGCCTTTGTAGGCGGGGCCAAACAGCATGTCCACCTGCAGCCCCGAATGGACCACTGCCGCCGCGTAGGCGCGCCCGAGGCGGGCCAGCGCCGCGCCCGAATCGATACGGCCCATGTTGAAGAAATACGGGCTCTGGCGACCGGACTTGAGCGTGAATTGACCAAAACGCAGCACATCGCGCTGCAGGGTAAGTTCGATGAAGTCGCGCTGGTAATCGTGCACAGGGAAATCTCGTCAAAAGGAATCAGGGCAGGGCGCGCCACAGCAGATGCTGCGGCCCGGACCGGCCGCCATGGTACAGCTGGCCAGTGTCGACGAAGCCCGCGCGCAGATAAAGCCGCAACGCGGGAAGGTTGCGGCCATGGGTCAGCAACACCAGCAATTGTGCTTCGGGGTGGCGCCCGGCCAGGTCGCCGATCAACGCCTGCAGCGCCTGCGTGGCGAGTCCTTGGCCCTGCCAGCGATAATCGATGAAGAACGAGCGCAGGCCCACCGCGGGCCGGTCGAAATCGCAGTCGGCGAGGCTGCGCGCCTGGGCCTCGATGCGGTAGTAGCCCACGGGAACCTCACCGCGCAGAATCGCCATCGGCGTGCTGCCCTGGCAACGTTCGGCATCGATCAGCGACGGCTCGATGTCGCTCACAAAATCGCGTTGCGGCGCGGTGACCCGCAACGAGAGCAAGGCATCGCGCCACGGCGGCGACACCGGAACGACGCGGATGGCGGCGCGATCAGGCATGGTTGGTATGATGGCGCATTCCATGAGGAACGCCCATGCGCATTATTTCCCTGAACGCCAACGGCATCCGCTCCGCCGCCAACAAGGGCGTGTTCGAATGGCTGCACAAGCAGCGCGCGGACGTGGTCTGCCTGCAGGAAACCAAGGCGCAGGAGGACCAGCTCACCGATCCCATGTTCCGCCCCGACGGGCACCACTGCTTTTATCGCGATGCCACCAGCAAGAAGGGTTACAGCGGCGTGGCCATCTACGCCCGGCGCGAGCCGGACAAGGTGCTCACCGAGCTGGGCTGGGACGAATTTGACAACGAAGGCCGTTACGTCGAGGCCCGCTTCGGCAACCTCAGCGTGGTCTCCCTGTACGTGCCGTCGGGATCGTCCGGCGATGAGCGCCAGCAATTCAAATTCAAGGTGATGGACTGGATCACGCCGATCTTCGACAAGTGGCTCAAGAGCAAGCGCGATTACGTGATCTGCGGCGACTGGAACATCGTGCATACCAAGGACGACATCAAGAATTGGACGTCCAACCAGAAAAATTCCGGTTGCCTGCCCGAAGAGCGCGCATGGCTGGATCTGTTGTTCAAGCAGCGCGGGTGGGTGGACAGCTTCCGCGCGCTCAAGCCGGAAGCCGTGGAATACACCTGGTGGTCCAACCGCGGCCGCGCCCGCGAAAACAACGTGGGGTGGCGCATCGACTACCAGGTGGTGACGCCTTCGCTGCGCGATCGCCTCAAGCATTGCTCCATCTATCGCGACGAGCGCTTCTCCGATCACGCCCCGTATACCGTTGATTATGCCGACTGATCCTGGCGCCGCGCCGGCGCGCAAACCATCGGTTCTGCGCGCGTTTTCGCAGCCGGCCGCATGGACGATGTGCTTGCTCGGTTTTTCATCGGGCCTGCCGTTCTTGCTGGTGGCCGGCACGCTGGCATTCTGGCTGAAAGAAAACGGCATCGTGCTGACAGACATCACGATGATCGCCAGCGCGGGCATGACCTACGCGTTCAAGTTTGTCTGGGCGCCCTTGCTGGACCATTGGCGCGTGCCGTTGTTCGCGCGATTGGGCCAGCGTCGCGGCTGGCTGCTGTTGGCGCAGATGGGCGTGTTCGCCGGCTTGCTGGGGATGGCGGCGTTGACGCCGCATCAGCTGGTGCCGTTCGTGGCGATGACGTTGTTCGTTGCGTTCATGGGCGCAACGCAGGACATCGCCATCGACGCCTATCGCATCGAAATCGCGCCGCCGTCCGCGCAGGGCGCCTTGGTCGCGACGTATTCGCTCGGCTATCGCCTTGGCCTGCTGATGGCCGGCGCCATCGCGCTGATCCTGGCCGATCACGTTGCCTGGGCCAAGGTCTACACGTTGATGGCGGTGATGATGGTGGTGCCGATTGTCACCACGCTGGTGATGCGCGAACCGGACGTGCGCCGTAACAAGCCCTCGTCATGGCGTGGCGCCATGCGCGAAAGCGTGATCGATCCGTTCGCCGATTTCTTCCGCCGCTACGGGTGGATCGTCGCCGGGCTCACGCTGCTGTTCATCCTTTTTTTCAAGATTCCCGAGCAGGCCATCGTCGGCGGCGTGATGAGCCCGTTTTATCGCGACATGGGTTTTTCCAAGACCGAAATCGGCGCGATTACCAAAATCTACGGCGTGTGGATCGGCATCGCGGGTGCGTTCGTGGGCGGTGCGTCGGTCGCGCGCTGGGGTGCGTGGCGCACCTTGGGCGTGTGTATCGTGCTGGAAAGCTGCAGCAATCTTTTGTACCTGCTGCTGATCCACCACCATGGCAATGTGATGATGTTGACGGCGGCTATTTCAGGGCAAAACTTCGCCGAAGGCTTGCTCGGTCCGCCGACCGTGGCCTTCCTGTCCTTGCTGGTGAATCGCCAGCACACCGCCACGCAATATGCACTGTTAAGTTCACTGGTGAACTTGCCGGGCAAAGTGCTGGGCTTCTTCGCCGGCGGCATCGTCATGGCGCTAGGCTATGGCGGATACTTTGTAATCACCGTGTTTTCAATGCTGCCGGCGATGCTGCTTTTCGCCTGTCTTTGGCGGCGTTTTCGCTACGACGAACCGGGGCCGGCCTGATTCAGCATCAGCCGCAAACGCGTTCACACCCCGATTGCCAACTTGTCCACGGAACCTCGCGATGACGATTGCCAGCGCGATGAAGGTTGGCCACTATCAGCGCACAGGGGCTACGTGGCACGGAGCGGAGCCATATGCCGGATATCATGATTCGTCACATCGATCGTCTAATGGCCGAGCGCATTCAGTTGCTCGCCAAAGAGCGGCAGTGGTCGGTCAACGATGTAGTGCTGCAGGCACTGCGGCGCGGCTTGGGCGTGGCCGAAAGCAGCAGCGCGCTCGCCGAGACGTCGCTCGAATCCAAGGAGCTGGCCAAGCCGGCGGGCGAGTGGGACGCAAGCGAACAGGCGGCGTTTCAGGAAGCCATGCAGGCGCTGGCGGTCGCACGCGCGGAGCAGCTTGCTCCCGCCGGCCGCTGAACGAATCGTTCGGCGGGTTCAGTCTGATCTACGGGGCGCCGCGTGGACTGCGCCCAACACGCGCAAGCCGCGCGCACCGGTAACGGCAGGCAGATTTCCCGGCAGTCCCAGCAAGCGCTGGCGGGCGAGCCACGCAAAAGCGGTGGCCTCCAGGTAATCCGGGTCGACGCCATGGTCGGCCGTGCTGCGCAATGCGCGCGGTTGCAGCAGTTCGCCCAGGCGCTGGACCAGCAATCGGTTATGCACGCCGCCACCGCACAGAAGCACGTCGCTGGCGTCGTTCGCGTGCTCTGCGATGGCGTCGGCAACGCTCCTGGCGGTCAGTTCAAGCAAGGTTGCCTGCACGTCGGACGGCGACAGGCTGGTGCCCGACAAGCGCGCATCCAGCCAGCCGAGGTGGAAATGTTCACGCCCGGTGCTTTTGGGTGGAGGCGCGCGGAAATACGGATCGTCCAGCAGCGTGGCGAGCAGCGCGGCATCGACGCGTCCGCTGCGCGCAAACGCGCCATCGCGATCGAAGGCTTCGCCGCAATGGCGCAGACACCAGGCATCGAGCAGGCCGTTGGCCGGGCCCGTGTCGAAACCCGCCACGCGGCCGTCGGCCCATAGCGCGGTGATATTGGCGATGCCACCCAGGTTGAGCACCACCCGCGTACGGCCCGGCAGCGCAAGCAACATGGCGTGCACCGCCGGAAGCAGCGGTGCGCCCTGGCCGCCCGCAGCCACATCGGCGCGGCGGAAATCGGCCACCACGTCGATGCCGCTGCGTTCGGCGATCACGCTCGCATCGCCGATCTGCAGGGTAAACGGATGCTCCCCGGTGGGCCGATGGCGGATCGTCTGGCCATGCGAACCGATCGCGCGCACCGCATCGGATGGCGTTCCACTTTGCGCAAGCAATTGGCGTACCGCATCGGCAAAAATCTCGCCGATGGCCACGTCGAGCCGGCCGTAGGCATCCAGGTCGAGCCGGGCCTCGTCTTGCGCGACGCGCAGGATCTGCGAACGCAGTGCGGGGGGCCAGGGATGGGTCAGCGCATGCAGCAGTCGCGGCGTGTCACGCTCGAACTGCACCAGCGCGGCGTCGATGCCGTCCGCACTGGTGCCGGAAATCAGGCCGATGTAAAGCGCCGAAGCGTCATTCACGCGATGGCTCAATCGTCGCTGCGCTTGGTCGATTGGGCCTGCGCAAGCTTGTAGTTGTTGTCAATTTCCATCAGCCGCGCGAGCTGCGGCTTCACCACCGAACTCTCGAACTTTGCCATCTGCGCGGGCGGTAGCGGCTCGGGTTTGGGCAGCGTGACGGTTTGCGGATTGCGCTGCACGCCATCCACGCGGAATTCATAGTGCAGGTGCGGGCCGGTGGCCAGGCCCGTCATGCCGACGTAGCCGATGACGTCACCCTGACGCACGTGCTGGCCTACATGCTCGTTGGCGAAGCGCGACATGTGGCCATAGGCAGTGCTGATGTGGCTGTTGTGCTGGATGATCACGAAATTGCCGTAGCCGTTCATCCAGCCGCGGAACTTGATCACGCCGTCGCCCGCCGCATGGATCGGCGTGCCGGTCGGCGCGGCGTAATCCACGCCCTTGTGCGCGCGCATCAGGCCCAGGATAGGATGCATGCGCGCCGCGCTGAAGGGCGATGAGATGCGCGTGAAGTCCACCGGAATGCGCAGGAAGGACTTCTGCAGCGGGCGTCCGTCCTCGCTGAACCAACCGTCGCTGCCGTCGGCGCGTTTGAACTTGTAGGCGGTGTAGCGATGCCCCTGGTTGACGAACTCGGCCGCGACGATGTCGCCTTCGTGCAGGTAGGCGCCGTCGCGATACACGTTGTCGTAAATCACGGTAAAGCTGTCGCCCACGCGCAGGTCCTGCACGAAGTCGATGTCGTATTTGAACAGGTCCGCCAGCTTGATCACCATCGCGTTGCTCAGGCCCGCCTTGTTGGCGGCGGCAAACAGCGAATCGTCGATCACCCCGTGGGCAATTTGTTCGCGCGTCTCCACCGAGCGCGCCACGGTCGTGACGGTGGGTGCATGGCCATCGAGGCGGATGATGGCGCGGGTGTCCTCGTCCTTGTCGAAGCGGATGCCTTCCAGATTGCCGCTGCGGCCGATCAGGAAATCGAACTCCTGCCCGGGATGGATACGGTGCAGTGCGCTCTTGGCATCGCCGGCGCTGTCGATCACGGTCTGCAAATCGGTCAGGCTTAGCCCCTGGCCCTGGAAGATGTCCGACAGCGTCTGACCCGGACGCACTTGCACCACGCGCCAGTCTTCCACCGCGGGCGCCTTGAGCGTGGGAGCCTGGATCTTCGGAAGCGCAAGCGGCAGCAGGATATGTTCCACCGGCGCGGCCGCCACCGGCTTCATCGCCGTGGCCCAGGCCGGGATGAGGAAGCCCGATAGCAGGGTGATCAGCAGGCCGGTCGCGGCGAGAATCCAGCGCTCGCGATGCCAGTGAATGGGCGCGCCTTCACCCTGGCCGTTGAAAGACCAGTGGGCGCAGCGTTCGTAGAAGTGAGAGTGGCGTCGTTGAGCCTTGCGGCGAATGGCCTGTTTGCGCGCCGCGCGCGCGTCTTGCTTGCCCTCAGCCATCACCTGTACACCTTATTCTTCTTATTCATCTGCTGTACCCGCCCCCGCACGGTACAAAGTATCAATAAGCGCGTACCATAACGACCTTGTGCAAAGTGCGTCAATGCCTTTTGCATCAAGGGTTTGCGCGATGTTTGCGGTTAACGCACAATTAACGCAATTGACGGCCGCCATCACTCTATTGGCTGTCTAGACAACTAAACCACGAGGGATACATGAGCGAGCTTGAGCAGGCGCTGGCCACCATTGCGCGCGGCGCCGACGAAATCATCAAGCGGGAAGACCTGGTCGAACGGCTGAAACTGGGGCGGCCCCTGCGCATCAAGGCGGGCTTCGACCCGACCGCGCCGGACCTGCACCTGGGCCACACCGTGCTGCTCAACAAGATGCGTCAATTCCAGGACCTGGGGCACACGGTGATTTTCCTGATTGGCGACTTCACCGGCATGATCGGCGACCCGACCGGCAAGAACGTCACGCGCAAGCCGCTCACCCGCGAAGACGTGCTGGCCAACGCCGAGACCTACGCCGAGCAGGTGTACAAGGTGCTCGATCGCCAGAAAACCGAGCTGCGCTTCAATTCCGAATGGTTCGGCCAGATGAACGCGGCCGACATGATCAAGCTGGCCGCGCAGCACACCGTGGCGCGCATGCTCGAGCGCGACGATTTCGCCAAGCGCTATGCCGCGCAGCAGCCGATCGCCATTCATGAATTCCTCTACCCGCTGGTGCAGGGCTACGACTCGGTGGCGCTCAAGTGCGACGTCGAACTCGGCGGCACCGACCAGAAATTCAACCTGCTGATGGGCCGCATGCTGCAGGAACACCACGGCCAGCCGCCGCAGATCGTGCTGACCATGCCCTTGCTTGAGGGCCTGGACGGCGTCAACAAGATGTCCAAGTCGCTAGGCAACTACATCGGCATCAACGAGCCGGCGATCGACATCGTTACCAAGACCATGAAGATCGGCGACGAGCTGATGTGGCGCTGGTTCGAGCTGCTCAGCTTCGACGTGTCGCTTGATGAACTTGCGCAGATGAAGCGCGACATCGCCAGCGGCGTGCTCAATCCGCGCGACGCCAAGCTGCGGCTCGCCCGCGAGCTGGCCACGCGCTTCCACGATGCGGCGGCGGCGGAGCAGGCCATTGCGGGGTGGCACGCGGTAGTGCGCGGCGAAGGCGACACCCGTCTGCTGCCGCTCACCGAGGTAGCCGTGCCCGCCGAAGGCCTGCGCTTGCCGGCCTTGTTGACGGCGGCGGGCCTGACGCCGAGCAACGCGGAAGCCCATCGCAAGCTCAAGGAGCGTGCCGTGCGCATCGATGCCGAAGTGGTCGAGGACGCGCAGCGCGTGTTCGCGCCGGGTTTCGAGGGCGTCCTGCAGATCGGCAAGCGCAACTTCGCGCGCGTGCTTCTGATTTCCGCCTGAGTCGAACCCGGCGGCGACCTGCATTCGGGCCGCTGACGCCCGGCTCGAAAAATAAGTTTCGCTACAGAACAACGCTTTACGCGAAGTGCGAAGAAAAATTAAAAAATCGCTTGCCAAAGGGTAGGGGCCTCCCTAAGATTCGCCTCCCCGCCGCAGGCAACGCACTTCGACGGCAACAACGGAATCAAAAATATTTTGATGAAGGTGTTGACGGACTGAAGACACGATGTAGAATGGGCGGCTCACCCGGGACGAAACGCTTCGGGGCGATCTTCAAGAGAAGGTTGCAAGTGATTGATCTTTGACAGTGTGCGCAGGTGACTTGTGTGGGCGCCTTGCGGTGGAAGGGAAACCTGTCCATAAATGCAAGCGTCTAACAGAACCAAGTCATTCCTTATGACGTTTTGTTAGGACTAACGCTTCGGAAAGATAGACTGGCTTTGGCTGGTCGAAAACTTAAGTGAAGAGTTTGATCCTGGCTCAGATTGAACGCTGGCGGCATGCCTAACACATGCAAGTCGAACGGCAGCACAGGTAGCAATACCGGGTGGCGAGTGGCGGACGGGTGAGGAATACATCGGGACCTGCCCAGACGTGGGGGATAACGTAGGGAAACTTACGCTAATACCGCATACGTCCTACGGGAGAAAGCGGGGGATCGCAAGACCTCGCGCGGTTGGATGGACCGATGTTCGATTAGCTAGTTGGTGGGGTAAAGGCCTACCAAGGCGACGATCGATAGCTGGTCTGAGAGGATGATCAGCCACACTGGGACTGAGACACGGCCCAGACTCCTACGGGAGGCAGCAGTGGGGAATATTGGACAATGGGCGCAAGCCTGATCCAGCAATGCCGCGTGTGTGAAGAAGGCCTTCGGGTTGTAAAGCACTTTTATCAGGAGCGAAATACCACGGGCTAATACCCTGTGGGGCTGACGGTACCTGAGGAATAAGCACCGGCTAACTTCGTGCCAGCAGCCGCGGTAATACGAAGGGTGCAAGCGTTAATCGGAATTACTGGGCGTAAAGCGTGCGTAGGTGGTTCTTTAAGTCTGCTGTGAAATCCCCGGGCTCAACCTGGGAATGGCAGTGGATACTGGAGGGCTAGAGTGTGAGAGAGGATGGTGGAATTCCCGGTGTAGCGGTGAAATGCGTAGAGATCGGGAGGAACATCAGTGGCGAAGGCGGCCATCTGGCTCAACACTGACACTGAGGCACGAAAGCGTGGGGAGCAAACAGGATTAGATACCCTGGTAGTCCACGCCCTAAACGATGCGAACTGGATGTTGGTCTCAACTCGGAGATCAGTGTCGAAGCTAACGCGTTAAGTTCGCCGCCTGGGGAGTACGGTCGCAAGACTGAAACTCAAAGGAATTGACGGGGGCCCGCACAAGCGGTGGAGTATGTGGTTTAATTCGATGCAACGCGAAGAACCTTACCTGGCCTTGACATGTCTGGAATCCTGCAGAGATGCGGGAGTGCCTTCGGGAATCAGAACACAGGTGCTGCATGGCTGTCGTCAGCTCGTGTCGTGAGATGTTGGGTTAAGTCCCGCAACGAGCGCAACCCTTGTCCTTAGTTGCCAGCACGTAATGGTGGGAACTCTAAGGAGACTGCCGGTGACAAACCGGAGGAAGGTGGGGATGACGTCAAGTCATCATGGCCCTTACGGCCAGGGCTACACACGTACTACAATGGTCGGTACAGAGGGTTGCAATGCCGCGAGGTGGAGCCAATCCCAGAAAGCCGATCCCAGTCCGGATCGAAGTCTGCAACTCGACTTCGTGAAGTCGGAATCGCTAGTAATCGCAGATCAGCTATGCTGCGGTGAATACGTTCCCGGGCCTTGTACACACCGCCCGTCACACCATGGGAGTGAGTTGCTCCAGAAGCCGTTAGCCTAACCGCAAGGAGGGCGACGACCACGGAGTGGTTCATGACTGGGGTGAAGTCGTAACAAGGTAGCCGTATCGGAAGGTGCGGCTGGATCACCTCCTTTCGAGAACGACAGACCCTCCTCCGCAAGACGTCCACACAAGACACCTGCACATCCGCACGCCGACGGCGTGAAAGCCGGCCCTGAAAGGGGCGGGCTTTTGAAGCTTTATGGGTCTGTAGCTCAGGTGGTTAGAGCGCACCCCTGATAAGGGTGAGGCCGGTGGTTCGAGTCCACCTAGACCCACCAGTTATTGGGGAGACGATCCATCGCGATCCCATCGATGGGGCCATAGCTCAGCTGGGAGAGCACCTGCTTTGCAAGCAGGGGGTCGTCGGTTCGATCCCGACTGGCTCCACCAGTACCGAAGACGGATGTGTAGCGCACACGAACAGATATGGAAACGAGGCGGCGTTGAGGCCGTTCTTGTGATCTTTGAAAATGTAAACGAGTGACAAGCGTCTTGGTTTTGAACTGAACCGAGATGTGTCGTTGAGGCAAAGAAGTAAGCGAAAGCGTTGTTTGGCGCATCCCATGTCCTGAGGAGGATAGGGAGTAGCCCTGAGGCGACTTGGGGTTATATGGTCAAGCGACTAAGCGTATACGGTGGATGCCTTGGCAGTCAGAGGCGATGAAGGACGTGGCAGCCTGCGAAAAGTGTCGGGGAGCTGGCAACAAGCTTTGATCCGGCAATGTCCGAATGGGGAAACCCACTCCGCAAGGAGTATCCAACACTCAATACATAGGTGTTGGAAGCGAACCCGGGGAACTGAAATATCTAAGTACCCGGAGGAAAAGAAATCAACCGAGATTCCCTCAGTAGCGACGAGCGAACGGGGAGCAGCCCAAAAGTGCAGCATGTTTTAGCCGAACGGTCTGGAAAGGCCGGCCATAGCAGGTGATAGCCCTGTAGGCGAAAAGGCATGCGGCATGAAATTGAGTAAGGCGAGGCACGAGAAACCTTGTCTGAACATGGGGGGACCATCCTCCAAGGCTAAATACTCCTGACTGACCGATAGCGAACAAGTACCGTGAGGGAAAGGCGAAAAGAACCCCGGAGAGGGGAGTGAAATAGACCCTGAAACCGTATACGTACAAGCAGTGGAAGCCCGCAAGGGTGACTGCGTACCTTTTGTATAATGGGTCAGCGACTTACTGTCAGTGGCGAGCTTAACCGTCTAGGGGAGGCGAAGGGAAACCGAGTCTGAATAGGGCGCATAGTCTCTGGCAGTAGACCCGAAACCACGTGATCTATCCATGGCCAGGTTGAAGGTGCGGTAACACGCACTGGAGGACCGAACCCACATCTGTTGCAATAGATGGGGATGAGCTGTGGATAGGAGTGAAAGGCTAAACAAACGTGGAGATAGCTGGTTCTCCTCGAAAGCTATTTAGGTAGCGCCTCGGACGAATCTTCCTGGGGGTAGAGCACTGTTATGGCTAGCGGGTCATCGCGACTTAGCAAACCATGGCAAACTCCGAATACCAGGACAGACTATCCGGGAGACACACGGCGGGTGCTAACGTCCGTCGTGAAAAGGGAAACAACCCAGACCCGCAGCTAAGGTCCCCAAGTTCATGCTAAGTGGAAAACGATGTGGAAAGGCATAGACAGCCAGGAGGTTGGCTTAGAAGCAGCCACCCTTTAAAGAAAGCGTAATAGCTCACTGGTCGAGTCGGTCTGCGCGGAAGATTTAACGGGGCTAAGCATGACACCGAAGCTCGGGGTGCATCGCAAGATGCGCGGTAGAGGAGCGTTCTGTACGCCTGTGAAGGTGGGTTGAGAAGCCTGCTGGAGGTATCAGAAGTGCGAATGCTGACATGAGTAACGATAATGCGGGTGAAAAGCCCGCACGCCGAAAGCCCAAGGTTTCCTCGCGCAACGTTCATCGGCGCAGGGTGAGTCGGCCCCTAAGGCGAGGCAGAAATGCGTAGTCGATGGGAAGCTGGTTAATATTCCAGCACTTGACTGTAGTGCGATGTGGGGACGGAGAAGGTTAGGTCTACCGGGCGTTGGTTGTCCCGGGGAAAGGCGGTAGGCATGTGGATTAGGCAAATCCGGTCCACTTTATGCCGAGCACCGAGACGAGCCCTTATTGGGCGAAGTGACTGAGACCACGCTTCCAGGAAAAGCCACTAAGCTTCAGCTACAGCAAACCGTACCGTAAACCGACACTGGTAGGCAGGGTGAGAATCCCAAGGCGCTTGAGAGAACTCGGGTGAAGGAACTAGGCAAAATGGCACCGTAACTTCGGGAGAAGGTGCGCCCGCCGGCGTGGTCACATGCGTGACTGAGCGCTAGCGGGTCGCAGTAACCTGGCCGCTGCGACTGTTTATCAAAAACACAGCACTCTGCAAACACGAAAGTGGACGTATAGGGTGTGACGCCTGCCCGGTGCTGGAAGGTTAATTGATGGGGTCAGCCGCAAGGCGAAGCTCTTGATCGAAGCCCCAGTAAACGGCGGCCGTAACTATAACGGTCCTAAGGTAGCGAAATTCCTTGTCGGGTAAGTTCCGACCTGCACGAATGGCGTAACGACAGCGGCGCTGTCTCCACCCGAGACTCAGTGAAATTGAAATCGCTGTGAAGATGCAGCGTTCCCGCGGCAAGACGGAAAGACCCCGTGAACCTTTACTATAGCTTTACACTGAACGTTGAGTTCTTCTGTGTAGGATAGGTGGGAGGCTATGAAACCAGGACGCCAGTCTTGGTGGAGCCATCCTTGAAATACCACCCTGAAGTGCTTGACGTTCTAACCTAGGTCCGTAATCCGGATCGGGGACCGTGTATGGTGGGTAGTTTGACTGGGGCGGTCTCCTCCCAAAGCGTAACGGAGGAGCACGAAGGTACGCTCAGCGCGGTCGGACATCGCGCACTGTGTGCAAAGGCATAAGCGTGCTTGACTGCAAGATCGACGGATCAAGCAGGTACGAAAGTAGGTCTTAGTGATCCGGTGGTTCTGTATGGAAGGGCCATCGCTCAACGGATAAAAGGTACTCCGGGGATAACAGGCTGATACCGCCCAAGAGTTCATATCGACGGCGGTGTTTGGCACCTCGATGTCGGCTCATCACATCCTGGGGCTGTAGCCGGTCCCAAGGGTATGGCTGTTCGCCATTTAAAGTGGTACGCGAGCTGGGTTCAGAACGTCGTGAGACAGTTCGGTCCCTATCTGTCGTGGGCGTTGGAGATTTGAGGGGGGCTGCTCCTAGTACGAGAGGACCGGAGTGGACGTTCCGCTGGTGTTCGGGTTGTCATGCC